>Ga0209174_10000322_pt1 | contig 36830 bp, 36 predicted proteins | sample JI91814BDNA_FD_187505 | JGI IMG/M metagenome (GOLD analysis project Ga0209174, IMG submission 187505) | Wastewater effluent complex algal communities from Wisconsin, to seasonally profile nutrient transformation and Carbon sequestration -... | ecosystem: Engineered > WWTP > Effluent > Algae...
CTGTGTCGCATGGAGTTCCTCGCACGTGGGGTAAGAAGGGGAAGCAGACACTAACGCGCCTGGGGCAGGTTGGTGAAGCGATTCCGTCGAAAAGGGGGCCTCGACCCACCACATCCTGTGCGGATGCCAGGTCATCGCACGCGCTGGTTGCCTACCGTCACCAGCGCATCACGCGTGCGACTACGGCGGGCCAGCAGCCGCCCTCCGGTTCATGAACGCGTCGCCGGGGACCATCGGCTTGCTTTGGTCCCGCCGCGTTTTTAGTCCACTATGCACCCCTCACAAATATCCGGATACCCTTGATGAAGCTCACCCGCACCCTGACCCTTACCGTGGCCGCCGCCTCGTGCGCCCTCGTGCTGGCCGCCTGCAACCCGCCCGACAAGGCCGCGGCTGGCGCCGACGCTGCCGCCAAGCCTGGCGAAGCCGGCAAGATCGCCGGACTCAAGACCGAAAAGGAACAGGTCAGCTACGTGATCGGCATGGACATCGGCAAATCGATCAAGCCGATCAAGGACGAAGTGGACCTGGACACCCTCAGGCGCGCGATCGATGACGTCGTCAACGACAAGAAGCTGCTGATGACGGACGAGCAGATGGCGACCGTGATGCAGACCTTCGCGCAGAAGATGCAGGCCAAGCAGCAGGAAGAGGCAGTGCAGAAGCAGGCCGAAATGGAAGCGCAGGGCAAGAAGAACCTGCAGCTCGAGGCGGCATTCCTGGCCGCGAACAGCAAGAAGCCCGGCGTGGTCACCACCGCTTCCGGCCTGCAGTACCAGGTCATCACCGAAGGCACTGGTCCCAAGCCGAAGGCGACGGACCGCGTCAGCGTCAACTACGCCGGTACGCTGCTGGATGGCACCGAGTTCGACAGCTCGTACAAGCGCGGCGAGCCCGCCCAGTTCGTGCTGGGTTCGGTGGTACCGGGCTGGTCCGAGGCGTTGCAGCTGATGCCCAAGGGCAGCAAGTACAAGTTGTGGATCCCGGCCAAGCTGGGCTACGGCGAAGCCGGCACCCCGGGCGGCCCGATCCCGCCCAACAGCACCCTGGTGTTCGATCTCGAACTGCTGGATATCGCCAAGCCCTGACAGGCGAAGACGGTAGGCCGGGTTGGATTCATCAACCCGGCACGTGCCGGCAAATGCGCGGGGTTGATGGAACCAACCCAGCCTGCAGGTTCGATCCCATTGCTCCGGAAGGACGCACGCTGGCGGCGTAACGCCATCAGCGTTTTCGTTACCTGTTCAACTCCACCACGTTGGCAAACCCGCCGAAGATCATGCGCTTGCCGTCGAAGGGCATCGGCATGGACGGATCCATGCGCGGGTCTTCCATCATCTTCTGCATGCCGGCATCGCGCGTGGCCTTGTCCGGCCACTCGATCCACGAGAACACCACGGTCTCCTCGCCGGTGGCCTGCACCGCGCGGCGGAAATCGGTGACCTTGCCATCAGGCACGTCATCGCCCCAGGCTTCGACCACACGGATCGCGCCGAACTCGATGAACATCGGGTCGAACTGGCGCGCGTGGTCGATGAAGGCCTGCTTGTTGGCGTTTGGAACTGCAATCACGAAACCATCGATATAGGACATGGAACTGACTCCTCTGGGTGGATGGGTGGTCGGCGCCGGGGGTGCCTCCTGCCTGTCGACGAACCAGCGGGGCACGGATCGACATCCCGCGTTCTCGACAATGGCAGTGTGCACTTGGCCTGTTCAAACAGTGTCGATGGGCTATATTCGGGTCGACGCCTTGGGGGACGCAAGCCGTCACTCTCCCATTGCGCCAGCCCAGGCCAGCCCGTAAAGGATTTCCATGATGCATTGCCGCATTGCCGCGCTGATGTTGCTGCTATCGATGGTTTCATGCCCGGGACTGGCGCTTGCACAAGCACCCGTGTTGACGGAAACAGGCGCGAATCAGGCCGCTGGCAACTACCAGCGCTATTGCGCGCTGTGCCATGGCAAGAATCGCGAAGGCCACGTCAACGACCATGCGCCTTCGCTGCGTTCCAGGTCGCTGCTCGAATCCGACTTCCGCACCTTGGGCGAAGCCATTGCCTACGGCCGCCAAGGCACGCCAATGGGTGGCTACATCGAAGAAGTGGGTGGCCCGATGACACGCCAGGACATTGGCCAGATGATCAGTTGGCTGCGCAAGGAAGCGGCAGTGGAGCCGCTGGGCGCGGAAGAACGCCGCAGCTTCGAACGGGTTGCAGGCGATGCCGGCATAGGTGCGGCCGTCTACCAGCAGAAATGCGCGACCTGCCACGGACCCAAGGGCGAGGGCGGCACCGGCACCGCGTTGGGCAATGCGGCGATGCTGGCGCTGACCCCGGACCACTTCCTGCGCCACGCCATCGTCAACGGACGCCAGGACACGCCGATGCCTGCCTTTGGCGGCACGCTCAGCGAAGCAGACATCGACAACGTCACTGCCTTCGTACGCAGCCGCAGCACCGGCTGGACCGCTAACAAACAGGAACTGCGCAAGCCACCGCCACTGGGGGGCTATGTCATCAATCCGCAAGGCAACGCACCTGACTTCGGTGAACTGAAGGACGGCCGCTACGTCAGCGCCGCCGTGCTGGCGCGGGAATTGAAGAAGAAGCCGCGCATGATCCTGCTGGATACGCGCGTGACTTCCATGTGGCAGATGGCCCACATCGAAGGCGCGGTGCCGGTACCGTATTACGCGAACCGCGACGAGGCGATTGCCAGCCTGCCGCGCGACGGTACGTGGATCGTTGCCTACTGCGAATGCCCGCGCGCCGCTGCCGATTCGGTAGTGAAGTGGTTGCGCGAGGAAGGAAAATTCGCGAACACCGCCGTGTTGTACGAAGGCATCCAGGGCTGGGTAAGCCTGGGCCATCCGGTGGTCGCGGGGGATGCGTCCAAGCCGGAGTAGCGACGCCGCCCATCACGCCGTGACGCGTGCAACCACGCGACGCACCCACGGCGCGATCAGGGTCACCGCGACAAAAGCCACCGGCCAGGTCATCGCACAGCTGCGCAACCACTTCATCACGAAGTCCGGATGCAGGCCCTGGGTGGTGAGCAGCACGAAGGCCGAGACGATGGCCACCATGATGGCCGAGAGCAGGGCACCGAAAACAATCGGGGCGAAACGAACGGGGATACGCATGACATGCTCCAGTGTTGAGTGTCGTGTTGAATAAATTTGCGGCGGACCGTGGCTACACGAAGAACAGCACATGGCTGATCCAGCCGCCGATGTAGAGGCCGATACCGAACAGCGTGTGGGTGACAAGGCTTTGCATCCGTGCCGCATGCGGGCGCGGCGTGTGGCGTGCCGCAATGCCCGCGCCCATCCCTGGCTGCATCACCAGGAACGGCGCCGCCACGGTGCCGATGCCGACGACGAGTGCGGGCATCAGCGTGGGATGCTGCACCCACTCCAATCCCCAGGTGCAAAGCAGCAGCGCCGCGAAGGCGATGCCGACCAGGTAGTGCGACGTCCAGCCGATGAGGCGTTCGCCACGTACCTCAGGCGCGGCTGCGATGGCGTGGTGGTGGAAGCGGCCCGACGGCATATGTCCCAGCCAGCGACCGAGCAGGGCGTAGTTGGGAGCAGGCGTGCCCAGCAGGCGCTTGCGCGCGATGCTCCAGATATCGATCAGCGCCGTTGCCACCAGGCCCATGGCCAGCGCGTGTTTCCAGAACTCCATAGTGGCCTCCAATTGCTTGTATTCCCGCGATCGAGGCAGCACAGTGCCACTTCAAGTCGACTTGAGGTCAAGAGGTATTTCGCCATGGACATTGCCGAGGTAGCAAAGCGTTCAGGCGTGCCTGCGTCCACGCTGCGTTTCTACGACGAGAAAGGCTTGATCACGTCGATCGGGCGGCAGGGCCTGCGCCGGGTGTTCGATGCAGGCGTGCTGGAGCGACTCGCGTTGATCGCGTTGGGACGCGCCGCCGGTTTTTCGCTGGACGAAATCGCGGACATGTTCGCGTCGAATGGACGGCTGCAGATAAGACGCGACAAGCTTGCAAGCAAGGCCAGGCAGCTGGACCAGACCATCCGCCAACTGACCGCCATGCGCGATGGCCTGCGGCATGCGGCGGTGTGCCCGGCGCCGAGTCATTTCGAATGCCCGACATTTCGACGCTTGCTGGCGGCAGCGGGCAAGGTCGAGCATGGCAAGAACAAAGCCAAGACCGTCACTCCACGCGCCGTGCGGCGGGCGTGAGCAGTTACTGCCGGATTCGCGGCACGCCGCCGCAGATGTGATGCGGCGCACGCTTCCATGACGGGAATGCGCCGTCGATGCGCGCGCAGGCCCTGGCAGTGTCAAGCTTCGCCGGCAACACCGTAAGACTGCGCCGTCGGGCAGGTCGTCGGTTTCCAGCCACACTGGGGAGTGTGATGAACAACGTGATTGAAATGCGGGCCGCTGGCCGAGCGGTCGGCTGATGCGCCTTGCCTTGCCCATGATGCTGGTCGCACTGGCGGGCGCGGCATTGCCTGCGGCTGCGCAATCGGTCAGTGACAACTTCGATCGTGGCAGCGGAGAGCGCACGATCGAGTACACCGCGGACGGCAGCCGTGATAGCCGCAGGCCCGTGCTCACGTTCAATGCGCATTTCGCCGGCGACGATGCCTGGAGTGGCGTGACCCTGGCGTTTGTTTCCGCCGGTGATGGAAACGGAACGCCCGCCGCGCGTTTCGCAGCTTGCCACGAGGTTGCATGGATGGTGGATGGCCAGCCACTTGCCGCGTCGCGCGCTTCGCACCAGGGCAATGTGATCGATGGCGAGTTGGTCGAACTGGTGGTGCAGGAGGTCAGTCCGGAATGGGTGGCCGCCATCAGCACCGCGCAGTCGGTGCGCTACCGCGTGTGCCGCGACGAGTACGCGTTGACCGCCGGCGATATCCAGGCCTTCGGCATGGTCGCGGCCAAGATCAAGAGCGCCACGCGCGCTGCGTACAAGCCGAATGCGGAAAGACCTGCCACTACCACCACGGTGCAGCAAGTCGAATACCAGGGCATGAAATGGCGGCCCACCAGCAAGGATTCGCTGTTCAAGTGAGGCCACGCCCGCCGCCGGGTTTCCCGTGGCGGGATTGAGGTCGCCCAAGATCTCTTCGGTGTGGCCGTGCGGCAGGGTGGCCTGCGTTCGCATGGCCATGGCACTGCGGCATGGGGATCAGGCATGGTGACGACGAAACTGCAGGCCCGGACGCCAGGCATCTGGGGGCTGCATGCCTGGCCGTGGATCCTGCTGTTGCTGGCGGTGTCGGTGCTCGGCTTCTGGAAACCGTATTTCAGCAGGCTGACTGCAGCGCAGGGCATGGCCCACGTGCATGCGCTGATGATGCTGGCGTGGATCGGCATGCTGGTCGTGCAACCGATGCTGGTCCGTGCACGGCAACTGGCATGGCACCGGCGCGTGGGCAGGGCGTCCTATGTTGTCGTGCCGCTGATGGTCATCAGTGCACTGGCCTTGGCGCAGTTGCGCATGCGCACCGTGCCCCCGCAGATGCTCCACGTGCAGCAGTTCATCCTGTACCTGGGCGTGTCGGCTTCGCTGTTGTTCGTGGTCATCTGGGGGCTGGGCATCCGCTACCGCCGCGACACCGCGCTGCATGCGCGCTTCATGGTGGCCACGGCGTTGACCCTGGTCGATCCATCGCTGGCGCGGGTGATGATCTTCTGGGTGCCGGCGGTGCCGCCGCCCTTGTACCAGTGGATCAGCTTCGGCGTGGTGTATGCGGTGCTGCTGTTGCTGATCGCGCGTGATCCCGTGCCGCGTGGCCGCAAGGCCTTCATGGTCGTGCTGGGCCTGTTCATCGCCGTGCACGTGTCGATCCTGCTGGTCCCCGGCATGGCGGCATGGCAGCGCTTCGCGAGCTGGTATGCAGGAATTGGCTGAGCCGTCGTCCGCGTGCGTCGCGGTCAGTTCCGCTCAGCGCACCAGGCAACGCTGGTAACGCTCATCCACGCGCGTGGCGAACCAGGCGGTGGTCAGTTCGCGGGTGATCTTCGGGCTTTCCAGCTTGATGCCGGGAACCATCGCGCGTGGCAGCGGCTTGCGTGCACGTGCTTCCGCCAATGCGAATACGCGGTTGTACAAAGTGGTGTCGTCGAAATCCAGTCGATCACCGCGTTCCAGCGCCTTGCGGATGGCGCGATCATCCATCTCCAGTTCGCCAGACAGCTTTCGGAGCGCGCGTTCGGTTTCGCCGGGTTCGTCCAATGATGCGCCCGGGTTGAGCACATCGCCATCCAGTGCCAGCCTGGTTCCACTGGCAATGGCAACCGCGTTCTGGAAGGCCGCATTGCGGCTGGCATACCAGCCCGCGTTGTAGTCGGCGAAACGATGCAGCTTGCGTGTGTACGGCGTCTGGTAGCCGAGCAAATGCGCGATGCCGAAATGCATGCCGCCGCGACGGGTGAATACTTCATCGCGGATCGTGCCTTCGATGGCGTACGGATAGCCGGCTGCCTTCGATTCGGCGAATGCAATGCCCACCTGCATCGGCCCGCCGGTCTGCACCGGGTTGTAGTTGGCGAACATGCGCTTCCCCAGCGGTACGCTGCCAATCATGTCCTCGTAGATGGCGCTCAAATCGCGTTCAGTGCGCACCTTTTCCAGGCGTGCGCTGTAGGTGTCCCCGTCGTGCGAACGGATGGCCAGTGCGGCATCGACGAGGAACTTCGGCACATGCAGTTCCGCGGCGCGACGGTCGATTTCGCCGCGCGCGATCTTCGGCAGGTTGGCTACCGCGGGATTGGCGACGTAGCCGGATTCCTGTTCGGTCACGGCAAGCACGGCGCAGATGTTCTCAAGGTTCGGCTCGATGCCTTGCGCCGTGAAAGCCGCCTGGATATCGGCCGCCCAGCCTTCGCGGTCGGCGACCTTGGCGGGCATTCGCTGCACGATGTCTTCGCGTACGTCGGAGGCGGGGCGTGAGGGCGAGGGTGGAGCGGTGGCGCAGCCGGTCAGTGCGAGGGCAGCAAGCATGAATGCGGCCAGGCGGGCATGCGTGGAATGGGGCGTGGTCATGCCGGCAGCATACGGAGCAGCGCTGTCCGTCGCCAGCCCGCGTGCCCGTTGCCATGCAGGTCGGTACTGTTGCATGGAGAATGGCTCGACTCAGTCAGTCCAATGCCTTGTTGCGCTGCGTCCAGCCGCTGCCTCGACTTTGTGAGACGCTGTGCCGGATTGCTTGATCCGCACACATGGAGCCTACATGGACTGCAAGACCCGACGCATGCGACTCCTGTTCAAGGGGATCATCCTGCTGCTGGCCATGCAGGCGATGGTCTGCTTCGCGCAGCAGCAGGAAACCGTGGAGCTCCCCTTGCCACGAGTTGCCGTGGGCAACGCCGAATTCGGTGCTACGCCGATCTGGCAGGACGAATTCGATTACAGCGGTCTGCCCGATCCGGCCAAGTGGAATTTCCAGACCGGTGGCCACGGTTGGGGCAACAACGAACTGCAGTACTACACCGATCGCATCGACAACGCCTCTGTCGCTGACGGCGTGCTCATCATCACCGCCAGGAAAGAACGCAAGGGCGGCAAGGATTTCACCTCGGCACGCCTCACGTCCAAGGGCCTAGGTGATTTCCGCTACGGCCGCTTCGAGATCCGTGCAAAGCTTCCCACTGGCCGTGGCACCTGGCCTGCGCTGTGGATGCTGCCCACCGGCAAGGCCTATGGCGATTGGCCGAAGTCGGGCGAGATCGACATCATGGAACACGTGGGGTTTGATCCGGGCCGGGTGCACATCACTGTGCATACCGAGGCATACAACCATCGCATCGCGACCCAACGAGGTCGCTCCCGCATGGTGGACGACGTGGCCCAGTTCCACCTGTACCGTATGGACTGGACGCCATCGTCGATCCGCGGCTACATCGACGACGAGCTGCTGTTCGATTTTCCCAACGAAGGCACGAACAGTGCGGCCTGGCCGTTCGACCAGCCCTTCCATTTCCTGATGAACATCGCCGTGGGTGGCGACTGGGGCGGAAAGGAGGGCGTGGACAAGACAGTATTCCCCGCTAGCATGGAAGTTGATTACGTGCGTGCGTATCCGCTGATTGGAAAATGATCGGAATTTCGCGGTGTACAAGTCCAGGAAGGATCGGAACAGTGCGGTATAGACTTGGCCTGATTTTTAAAATCCCGTAAAAAAAACCCCGGTCATGGTGAGTTTGTATAAATCCCCGTTCGTGGTGAGCCTGTCGAACCACGCTTTTCGCGGAAACTCGCAGCTGACTTGATCTGACGATCTATCGCAAGAGCGTGGTTCGACAGGCTCACCACGAACGGTTTTTGGCGGCCAACTATCAGTGGCACTCCTCGAAATTCCAACAACAAACGCAATTAATCATTCGGACCTTCCCGTCGGTATTGAAATCGCCACGCAGTTTCACTGCGGCGGCTGCATCACCGGATGCGAATGCAAAGGCAGCGGCGTCGCGAATTTAGTTCCGGCGAAGACCGCGTCGAACTTGTCCTGCCGTGCGCGTCGCTCCGGTGAAACCGGAAGCGCGACGACGTCTACCAAGCGATCGTCAGATGCAAGCAGCCGTGCATGCAATACATCGTCCTTCACTTCCACTTCCAGCGTGTCGCCAGTGGAAGCCTTGAAGGCATGCATGGGGAACGGCGACACATCCAGTTGCAAGGTCGCATCCTGGCCGTCGAGGCGATAGAGGTAGCGCCGGTTGCCATCCGCCTTGTCGAAACTTGCGGCGAGTGTCCCTTTCCCTGCGTTGACGCTGAAATCAACGGCGGCCAGCGCATCCGGCAGCCGCGGCGCCAGGACCACCACGTTGTTGAGCATGTCCGGCCTGACGCCGAGTATGTACTGGTACCAGATGCGCAACTGCTCCGCGTTCGACCATGCCTGCAGGAACGTGCCGGTCAAGCGTGGTTCGGCTTCGCCCGGATGCGGATACGCATCCATCGTTTCCGCCAGGCCGCCGACCACGCCGCGTTCCAATGCGTGTGCATTCATGCGCTGGAACAGTGGCCACGCCAGTTCCATCTGTCCGTGTTCGATCATGCGTTGCATGGCAATGCCGTTGAGCCAGGGCCACACCGTACCGTTATGGTAGGCCGCGTCCTTGTGGTACAGGCCCGGAGCGAGGTGGTAAGGATGGAAGCGCGGGTCGCCCTGTTCCAGGGTCGCCACGCCCCACGGATAAGCCAGCCCTTCCCATGCCTTGCGCAAGGTACGGGCGGACGCTGCTTCGTCCTCGATCATGTCGAGCGCGAAGAACAGGTTGGGTCGCAGGGTGAAATCCGGAGTGCCGTCGGCAGTCAGGTGGTCGGCCAGCCGGTCCGATTTTGTATCGAGATAGTCGCGCTCGAAGTTCAAGCGCACCCGATCCGCTGCCTGTTGCCAGCGTGAGGCGTTGGCAGTGTCACCCATGCTGCGCGCGAACTGCACGCCCGCTTCCAGTTGCTGGTGCCACAGCCACTGGATGTCGTTGGCACGCGTGCTGCGTGGAGAATACGAGACCTTGTCGGGTTCGCGGCGCGCATCCATCCAGGTTTCGTTGTCCTTGTGCAGCAGGTAGCCGAACGCATCCGTCCAGTGCGCCAGCGCGCCGTCGATGCTGGCGACGATGTTCGGGTACAACGCCTTCACCAGCGACTGGTCGCCGCTGTAGCGAACGTAATCGCGCAAGGCCACGATGAAGCGCGGCGTTCCATCAGTGGTGTGGTAGTCGATGCTGCCCGGCTTCACGATGTTCGGCACGCGTCCAAAAAATTCCGACGCCGGGTCCATCTGCTGGAACTGTGCGAACGAAGACAGCACCGCACGCGCGGTATCGAACTGGCCGGTGACGAGCAGGGCGCCGGGCAGAGAAATGAAGCTGTCGCGGCCCCAGTATTCGTTGAACCACGGCAACCCGGCGTAGATGCCATCGCCGCGCTGTCGGGTGACCAGTTCGTCGGTGGTCAGCGTGATCCAGCGCAGCGCTTCGGTCAGGCGCGCATCATCCGTGTCCAGCGCATGCGCGCCATTGATGAGGCCTTCGAGCCGTGCGACGCGTTGGGACTGCCATGTCGCGAGATGGGTGTCGGCTTCCGCGAGCAATTGGCTGGCTGCTTCGCGCGTAGCACCCACTGCAATGAGGAAGCCTTCGTCGTTGCGAGCCACGGCTACGTGGTCGGCCACTGCCTGGTCGTTGTCTGCAGAGAGATACCAGTCCACGCCCTCGGTCCGGCCTTGTGGTTTCAGTTGGTCACCGGTCAGTTGCAGTTCTGTGTTTCCAGTAGCGCCCTGCACGGCGACCTGGATGAGGTCATGGCCATCGAACAGGCGGATGGTCTCGGTGACGCCGCCCGGATACTTTCTTACCAGGGCATCCGGACGCGCGCTGGCCTCGGCGGTGGCTGGATCCAACGCAACGCCGTCGACCAGCACTTGATGGTCGTTGAAGGTGCGTCGACCGGCGATATTCAGTCCGCGGAACCAGGCATGTTCCGCATGGTCATTGCGGTGCGTCTGCGTGTAGTAGTACGCGGATGCCTTGTTGGTGAAGGACACGGCACGGTTTTCAGCGGCGCTGACGTTGATCGCGAGGTCGTCAATCTGCACCTGTGGCGGGGAGGCGGGCGTGGAGGTTTGCGCGGATGCAAGCAAGCTCGCGAACAGAAGCAGGAGGCCCGATATCGCGCCAATGCCGCGTGCCGCCGGGTGCGCGTCCACTGGGCGGCAAGGCCGCGTGGAATCCATCGCTTGCATAGGATGATTGTTCATGAGTCCGGATAAGCAGGGCGGGCAACCTGCCGCCATGCCAACACTATAGAAGATGGCTGGACTCCAAGCATCGCGATGCTGCGGAGGATTGCTGGGAAGCCGTCGTGTTCATCACGCATTCTGTTCACCAGCAGACACCCGCACTAGACTGGCCCGCACCCCCCACGCCCACGGACCTGCATGCCCTCCCTGTTGCTGAAAGCACTACTGACGATGCTGTGCGCCGGGCTGGTCGCCTGCCAGCGCAACGAGCCGGTAGAAGCGCCCAAGACCATCGTCGACGTGCCTGCCAATACCGGCGAAGGCGGCGCGCTCAGCGGTGGCGTGCCGCCGCCTGCGCCGCGCCGCGCCGATGTGGACGTACTGGAAGGCACCGATTGGCCCAAGGCCTTGCTCACGTCTGGTCAAGCATCGATCCGTTGCGACGTCGACCATGATCCTGCGATGGAAGATGGCAGCGTGCCGGTGACGGATCTGTCCTACAGCAGTGTCATGGAAGCCGTGAAGCCCTGCGAGAAGCCGGGCGTGGTGCGGCTGCGTTATACCGGCAAGATCGGCACGGACTTCACCGCGCTGGTCGAACGCGTAGCCAATATCGCCAAGCGCCTGGAGATCAAGCGGCGCGTCCTGGACCTGGATTCCAGTGGTGGGCATGTCGAAGACGCCATGAAGGCCGGTGACGCCATCGGGGCGTCGCACTGGATGTTGCGGGTACGCGACAACGCCATCTGCCACAGCGCCTGCGTGTTGATCCTGGCGGCCGGCGATGACCGCGTGATCACCGGCAAGGTCGGCATCCACCGCATGATCCGCATCGGCTCTGAAGCCACTACGCGTGCCGAATTGAACCAGGAGCTGCGCGAGGTCTACGCGAAGATGAAGGACTACCTGGAGCGCAATGGCGCCTCGGTGGCGGTGGCCGACCTGATGATGACCGTGCCCAATCGCAAGCTGCGCCTGCTGACCGAAGACGAATTGCAGGAGTACGGGCTGGACGGCACCAACGCCGTGCAGGACGACCTGGAGCGCATACGGCTGACGCGTGAGTGCGGCGAGGATTTCGTGCGCCGCAAGGATGACTTCGATCGTGCCTTCGAGCGTTCCTGCGCGAAGGTGGAGCCGGGACAGGGGCTGGAAGCGGCGTACGAGTGTGGCTTGGCGCTGCGCGCAGGATTCGGTTTTCCGGATGAAACCTGCCCCAAGGACAGCCCGCTGTCGGATTACGAAGGGGCTGTCGCGCCTGGTCCGATCCAGGCAGGTGCGCAATAGTCCTGCGCAATTGGGAGCTGCATGCTTTCGGCTGGGTGTCGACTGAATTAAAGTAGTCCGCACTGCCGGCGCCTGGGTATTGCCATGGACTTGATGCGATTGCTCCGCTCGTTGGAGGAATTCCTGTACGAGCTTGTCGGCTGGCTGGTCTTCTATCCGCGTACGTTCTGGAGGATCCTGCGGCACCCGGGCGCAATCGCGCGCTACACGCGGATCGAACTCACGCAGGAAAGTGAACGGCAATTCGAAGAAACCATCAGCCCGGTGCTGATGCTGGTCCTGTCGGTGATCCTCGTGCATGCGTTCGAATTGGCGATGAAGATCCCCTTGCCTCCGAATCCTTCGGCAGTGGGTCAAATTTTATTCGGCAGCGAACAAGGATTGCTGCTTACGCGGTCGGCCGCATTCAGCGTGTTCGCACTAGGCGCCGCGCTGGGCACGTTGCACCAGAATCGCCGGGCGATCACGCGCACCACGTTGCGGGAACCATTTTCAATCCAGGCCTTCCTTGTCTGCCCATTCCTCGTACTGTTCTCGGCAGGGGAGATGCTGGCCCGGCCAACAGGCGCATGGGTAGGCCATGTCCTTGCGGGTGGTGCAGTCGCCTGGTACGTGATGGCCCGGGTAATCGCATACCGTGCGCTCAACCAGGCCGGTTGGCTGAGGTCCATTGGGCTGGTGCTGGTTTCGTTCCTGACTACGGTAGTGCTTTTGCTGCTCACGCTTTATTTCCTGTTGATGTAACGCTGGCGTGTTTCCGCATCAGCGGCGCTGTGAATCGCCGTGGCGTATGCAGCAAGAGAAACATCGAGCTGGACCGGCCATCGGTAGTGTTCTTGGGCCCGACATCGGCTAGCCTAGCCACTCCATTCGCCACGAGTGAAACGCCGATGACCATTGAACTCCAGATGCTGGCCTGGTCCATTGCCCTGGGTCTGGTGCATGTATTGCTGGGCGCCACGCTGATGACCGCGCAGCGCGGTCTGAAATGGAACACCGGCGCACGCGATGGCGAACCGAAACCGCTAACCGGCGTCGCCGCACGCGTGGACCGCGCGTTGCGCAACTTCCTGGAAACCTTCCCATTCTTTGCGGCGGCCGTGCTCGCAGTCGTGCTGACCCAGCGCACCAGCCCCGAAACCGCACTCGGCGCACAGGTCTATTTCTGGGCGCGGCTCGCCTATGTGCCGCTATACGCCGCGGGTGTTCCGTATGTGCGCACGCTGGTGTGGACCGCTTCGCTATGGGGACTGCTGCAACTGCTGTGGGCACTGCTCTGAACGGCTGATGCTGTCTGGTTTTGCATTCCACAGATTAGATGGCTGGGATAATACGCGTCGCAAATGGACTGCTCACTTCTTCGCACTAAGCATTCCTCGTTGTAGAGCCGAGCTTGCTCGGCTCTACAACGAAGTAGAAGACAGATATCGCTTCCGGATTCCTTGGGGGGGCTCGCATCTTTCGAGCACATCCAAAAAATAGGTGCGTCATCCCGGCGGAAGCCGGGGCCCAACTATCCGTGCGCATGGAGTTGGGTCCCGGCTTTCGCCGGGATGACGACCTCATCATGCAGCGGTGATTCTTGCCCCTACATTTTCTGGCTCCGAACAGCGCGTGCGGCACATCATGGCACTCGATCCGGGAAATAACTTTTACCGCTACCTTGCTATGCCTGCGACTTCCAGGAATCGCATAACGCACGTTTCTCGTTTGGCTTCAACTGCTTGATCGCATGTTCCGCACGACTGGCTTGCGAGCGATCCGGATAGGTACAGTGTCCCAGCAGGCGTGATGGCGGATGCGAGCGCGTATAACGCGCGCCGGTTCCCGCGAGATGCTGGGCGAAGCGGCGCGCCACGTCGGTGGTGATGCCGGTGTAGAGGCTGCCGTCACGGCACTCAATTACGTAGACGTACCAACATGCCGCTGCGTTCAACGTCCACCGCCGCCGCCACCACCGCCACCGCCTCCCGATGATCCGCCACCGCCACCACCCGAGGAGCTGCCGGGTGCATGCGAGGACGAGGCGATCTGCGAGGTGAGGCTGCTGCCCATTGCCTTGCTGAAGCTGCCGAGGTCGCCGATGTGGCTGCCGCGGTACCAGGCGATGCCCGCGGTTGCTGCTGCAACGGCGGCGGCACCGGCGGCGAGGGTGAACTTCTTCGTCCATGCATCCTCGACTTCCAGCGCGACCGCATACGGCAACAGCATTTCGTAGCGCCCGGCATCCAGCGCCGGTGGCGCATCCGGTCCGGGAAGCTGCTTCAACTCGTCGCGCTCGGCAACGCTGAGGTAGCGCTTCAGTCCTTCGATTTCGTCCAACAGCTTGCGTCCTTCCGCGGAGGGCGCCTGTACCAGGAAGGCGAAGGTGATCAGTGCCGCCACCATCATCGCCAGGACGACCAGGATCAACGGCACGCCAGCACCACCGGCAAACAGGAATGCCAGCGCCGCACTCACCATGACGATCAACAACGCGATGACGATGCTGCTGCCGTTGCGCTTGAACAGTGCAGGCTTGAATCGCTTCTCCAGCAGGCTGGAGTGCGCCAGCTGCGCAGCGGACACGTTGGCTGCATTGGTATTCTTCAATTCCAGCGTGCGCGTGTTGCCGGGGAACAGTTTCGACAGCAATGCCTGCTGCTCAGCGCTGCCAAGTTGGCCAGCATCGACCTTTTCCAGTTCCCACGCGTCCTTGAGTATTCCGTTCTCGCGGTGGATGCGCAGGCCGCCGGCCACCGCAAGTGACAACAGATCGGCCGAGAAGCAGCGCGTGTCGTAGTGCATGCGCTTCATGTAACGCAGTCCTGCAGGCGAGTAGCCAGCAGGTGGATCGTAGCGGGTGATGATGATGCCGGGCTTGGGATCGCGACCCACGCGGTGCCAGCGGCGGACGCAGAACAACAGCAGCGCCACCAGTCCGGCCAGCGCGATCAACACGCCGCGATTGTCCTTCAGCAGCCACGTCCAGCGCTGCATTGCGGTGGGTTCAACGACCAGCCCTTTCGGGAAGCCCAGTACGACGGTGAATCCTTCACGCGGTGCAAGCGGCCTGGTCAACAGCCAGCGCGCCGTGCCGGGTCCGGTGATGCGCGCGTCGTAGTCCTGCCCCTGTTGACCTTGCGCGCCGGTATAGCCTTCGGCCTGCATGCGGTCCGCGGACACGGCCTGTGGGAGTCGTACTTCCACGCTGCCGGTTTCCACCGGGAAGTCCCATCCGGTGCCAATGGCGTTCCAGTACAGCTCGTCATGCGTGTCGAAGAAGCCGAGCTGGCGGGTGGTGCGATAGCGCAACGTGTAAGTGAACTGCGCGGGCGTGGGCAGGAAGTCATCGTTGCCGGTGTTGATGCGGATGCCGTTGCCCTTGCGTTCGGTGAACCACGGCTCCGTCGCTCCGTCACGCAGCACTTCGATCATCTGGAAGCCGACCACCACGCGGTTGCCGGCGCGATCCTTGTAGCGCGTGGGAAAATCGCGGTAGATGCCACGGCGGATGGCATTGCCTTCCGCACGCACGACGATGCGCTCGGTGACGTCCAGGCTGCCATCGGCATTGACGTCCACCTGGCTGTCATAGGACAGGATGCGTTCCTGCGCGTGCAGCGAAGCAAATGCGAACAGGCAGCACAGTGCAAGCAGCAGGCGTTTCATCGGCCCAACTCCACTTTCACTGCCGCGCGGCCGCCGTCGTCGGCCTGGAAGAATTCCGCTTCATGGAAACCGAAGCTGCTCGCCACCAGCACGTCGGGCACGCGTTGCACGCCGTCGTTGAGGTCGCGCACGGCGCCGTTGTAGAAGCGGCGGGCGTACTGCAGCTGTTCTTCCACGTTGACCAGGTCGCGCTGCAGTTGGGCGAAGTTCTCGTTGGCCTTCAAATCGGGATAGGCCTCGCGCAGTGCCAGCAGGCGTCCGAGGCCATCCTGCAGCGCGGACTCGATGCCGCCCAGCGCGCCCGGCTCCTGCGCCTGCATCGCCTGCGTGCGCAACTCGGTCACGGCCGTCAGCACGGCCTGCTCATGGCCGGCATACGCCTGCACCGCGGTCACCAGCGAAGGCACAAGATCATGGCGGCGGATCAACTGCACGTCCACGTCGGCCCAGGCCGTGCGCACCTGGTTGCGCAGGCGGACCAGGCGATTGAAGGCGAAGACGGCCCACAGGCCGATGGCCAGCAGGATGCCCAGGGTAACGGCGGCGAACAGGCTCATGCATTACGTCCTTGCGAAGGCGGAACGGGCGGGCCGGATCCACCTGCGTGGAGCCGCTGCATCCCGGGACGGATTATGTACGAGGAGGTGGTCGATGGCTCGCCTGGCGCTTGCAAGCAGTGGCCGTGCTCGTCTCGTCAGCCTTCGACCTGGATGACGTGGATCTCGATGTCATCCAGCGTGACCCGGCTTCCCGCGCGGATCTTGCAGGTCTTGCGCAGTTCGACGGCACCATCCACCGATACCGCGCCACTGGCCACCAGTGCCTTGCCGGCACCGCCGCTGTCGCAGAGGCCAACCAGCTTGAGCAGCTGGTTGAGTTCGACGTAGTCGGCTTCCAGTTCGAATTCGAGGGCAGGCATGGTCCGGCTGTTCCGCATGGTGGAGTCGCGACTAGGGTACCGCGTGCGCCGCGTTTCGAGCCTGTTGATGTGGTCTCCGGTGCGTCGCCCGATACAGATCGAGCGATCAGTGCGGGATCCATCGGCCAGCGCCGCCGCTCACTCCGTCTCGAACTGTTTCACTTCGTCCAGTACGCGCTGCGCCCTGCGCAGGCTGCCGCCGCTGAGGGCTTCCGCATAACGCTGGCCGAACTTCGGACGGCGCGGACTGCTCGCCCAGCGATGGAAACCCCACATGGCCAGCAGCCCGGCAATGCCAATGCCGACGCTGATCCCGATGAATCCGGGTGCAACCGTGACAATGTCGACGCCCAGGTAATCGAACACGACCACGGCAAACGGAATCCACATCAACCACCACGAGTGGCCCACGACAACGCCGCTGCCCACGTACACGCGGCGCACCGAAGCGACCTGCTTCTGGATGCTCAGCACCGGTGCGGAATAGTCGATGCTGCGGATCTTGCCCAGCGTCATGCCGGCCGTGATGATGGCAAGGACGCCGTAGACATGCAGGATCAGCCCGGTGACGAACAGATGCGCGACGTCGACATGCCTGGACCAGAACGCTACGCCAATCAGGATGGTCAGGATGCCGAACAGGATCTGCACGATCTGTCCCCAGAACAGCGGTCGCAGCCCGGCGCGCATGTTCTTGAATCGTCCGTCCTTGAACAGTTGCAGTTGGATCGCATTGCTCTGTTGCATCCTGCGATCCAGTGCTTGCCAGGTGGCTTTCAGTTCGTCGAGTTCCATGATGGTTTCCATAAGTGTCTTGTCGGGTCAGATTTCGTTGCGGATGCGTTGCTTGAGTCGGCTGATCTTGGTGGCCACGTTGGTTTCGCTGATGCCCAGGATGTCGGCGATCTCGCGATAACCCTGGTCTTCGAGATACAGCAACAGCAGGGCACGGTTGAGCGCGTCCAGCTGCGCGATGAAGCGGTGCAGGGCGCGTACCTGCTGGTCGGCTTCGTGGTCGACGCCGTTCTCATCGGCGATGTCGTGCAGGTCTTCGTCCAGCGGCACCGCATGCCGGTTGATGTGGGTGGTGCTGCGCACGTGCGAGATAGCCACGTTCAAGGCGATGCGGTACATCCAGGTGGAGAACGACCGTTGTGGGTCGTAACCGGGGAAGGCGCGCCACAGCTGGGTGGTGATGTCCTGGGCCAGGTCGGCGCGGTCATCGGCATGGAAGCTGTAGGTGTTGGTGACCTTGAAGACGATCCCGCGATGGCGTTCGATCAGCGCGCGGAACTGCTCCTGCCGGGTGGTATCGCTTGCCATGGTTGCGCTGTGGTGCCCCATTCCAATGCCTGAGTCCGAATGCCTGTGTACCCCATGATTCGCACCGGCGGCCGAAAAATCACAGCGGCTGCGACCGCAGTCCGTAAAAAAACTGGCCGGAAGAACGAAACAGGCCATACGCCGGCGCATGTCATTGCACTGACTTGGGCTGTCCCCGACAATCAGCGCATCTGACGGGAGATGTCTCTTGAGTTCCAGCCCCCAGGCGTCCGCACCGGCCGCCCAGCTCCGCAAGTTGTGCGCCGAGTTCGCCAAGCCCCGCCTGAGCCGCGCGGTCTGGCAATTGCTCAACACCCTGCCGCCGCTGCTGGCCTTGTGGGCCTTGATGGCCTGGAGCGTGGTCGGCGAGTGGGGCTATGGCTGGACGCTGCTGCTGGCCGTGCCCGCCGCCGGTTTCTACGTACGCCTCTTCATCATCCAGCACGACTGCGGCCACGGCTCGTTCTTCGCCAGCGAGCGTGCCAACCATATCGTCGGCGCCACGCTTGGCCTGATCACCCTGTTCCCGTTCGGTTACTGGAAGAAGACCCACGCCATCCACCATGGCACCTCCGGCAACCTGGATCGCCGCGAGATGGGCGACATCGAAACCCTGACCGTGGCGGAATACGAGGCGCGTTCGTGGTTCGGGCGTTTCGCCTACCGTTTCTACCGCAGTACGCCGGTGCTGCTGGGCATCGGCCCGCTGTACCAGTTCGTGATCAAGCACCGTTTCCCGTTCGACCTGCCCTTCACCTGGAAGAAGGAATGGGCCAGCGTGATGCTCAACAACCTGATGCTGCTGGTCGTGGGTGGCGCACTCGGTTTCGCCATCGGTTGGCACACCGTGTTGCTGGTGCACCTGCCCATCGTGCTGCTGGCCGGCGCGATGGGCGTGTGGCTGTTCTACGTGCAGCACACCTTCGAAGGCGCGTACTGGGCGCGCAAGGAAAACTGGGACGCCGGCAAGGCGGCCGTGGTGGGCAGCTCGTATTTCGACCTGCCGCACGTGCTGCACTGGTTCACCGGCAATATCGGCTACCACCACATCCACCACCTGGCCAGCCGCATCCCCAACTACCGCCTGCGCGAGGCTTTCGAGTCCAGCGAGCTGCTGCAGTCGGCACCGCGCCTGACCCTGTGGTCCAGCTTCAAGTCGGCACGGCTGAAGCTGTGGGACGAACAGTCACAGCGCATGGTCGGCTTCGGCTACCGCAAAACGCTGGCGTAACCGCCTGGATCGATGCAAAAAGCGAGGTAGCGTGCGCCATGCGCACGATGGTCGGGGCCTCGGGTAGTACATCCCCCCGACAGTCCTCGGGCCGCCGAGACCGCGCTTCTTGCGCATGGCGCACGCTACCGCCGAGGGTCTGGGGGCGGGATTAGGGCGACAGCTCTTGTCGCAGGGCGCACAATACTCGGTCGCGCCCGTCCATCACGGTGGCGCCCGGAGTTTCCCGCATGTCCAACGAACCTGATTCCCCCCTTCTTTTCGCCGATCTTGGCCTGTCCGCGCCGGTCATGGCCTCGGTCACCGAAGTCGGCTACGAGTCGCCTTCGCCCATCCAGGCCGCCACCATCCCGGCCCTGCTGGCCGGCAAGGACGTACTCGGCCAGGCCCAGACCGGCACCGGCAAGACCGCCGCGTTTGCCCTGCCGATCCTGTCCCGCCTGAAACTGGACCAGAAGAAGCCACAGGCGCTGGTGCTGGCGCCGACCCGTGAGCTGGCGATCCAGGTCGCCGAGGCCTTCCAGCGCTACGCCAACAAGATCCCCGGTTTCAACGTGCTGCCCATCTACGGCGGCCAGGGCTATGCGCCGCAACTCTCCGCGCTGAAGCGCGGCGTGCACGTGGTGGTGGGAACGCCCGGTCGCGTCATCGACCACCTGGATCGCGGCACCCTGGACCTGTCCGAGCTGACCACGCTGGTGCTGGACGAAGCCGACGAAATGTTGCGCATGGGCTTCATCGACGACGTCGAAGCGGTGCTGAAGAAGACCCCGCCGACGCGCCAGGTCGCGTTGTTCTCGGCCACCATGCCGCCGGTTATCCGTCGCATCGCCCAGACCTACCTGCGTGAGCCGCAGGAAGTCACCATCACCGCCAAGACCACCACCGCCACCAACATCCGCCAGCGTTACTGGTTCGTCAGCGGCATGCACAAGCTGGATGCGTTGACCCGGATCCTCGAAGCCGAGCCGTTCGAGGCCATGATCATCTTCGCCCGCACCAAGCTGGGTACCGAGGAACTGGCGCAGAAACTGCAGGCCCGTGGCCTGGCCGCCGCCGCCATCAACGGCGACGTGCAGCAGCAGCAGCGCGAACGCACCATCCAGCAGCTCAAGGACGGCAAGCTCGACATCCTGGTCGCCACCGACGTGGCCGCGCGCGGCCTGGACGTGGAGCGCATCAGCCACGTGCTGAACTACGACATCCCCTACGACACCGAAAGCTACGTGCATCGCATCGGCCGCACCGGACGCGCCGGCCGCAGTGGCGATGCGATCCTGTTCGTGACTCCGCGCGAGAAGGGCATGCTGCGCTCGATCGAGCGCGCCACCCGCCAGCCGATCGACGAAATGAAGCTGCCCAGCGTGGAAGCCGTCAACGACAAGCGGGTGGAAAAATTCCTCAGCCGCATCACCGATGCGCTGGCGTCCAACGAGGCGGGCGAGTACCGCTCGCTTGTGGAACGCTACGAGCAGGAACAGAACGTGCCGATGGTGGACATCGCCGCCGCGCTTGCGCGCATGGTGCAGGGCGATACGCCACTGCTGCTGCGCCCGGACCGCGCCGCGCCACCGCCCGCCAGCTTCGAGCGCAACGAACGCCACGAGCGTGCGGAACGACCGTCGCGTGGCGAGCGTCCGCAGCGCAGCGAACGTGCGTCCAGCGAACGTCCGGCGTACAGCGAGCGTCCTGCACGCGACGAGCGCCCGGCGCGACGCCATGAGGAGGCTCCGGCTTCGTTCGAACGTGCGCCTGCCGCACCGCGCAGTTTCGACAAGCCCGCACGCGAAACGTCACGGATCGAGCGTCCCGAGTTCGAGCGCGCACCGGCTGAGCGTCCGCGCATCGACAAGGCGCCGCGCGAGAAGCCCGACGTGGGCATGGAGTCCTTCCGCATCGAAGTGGGCCACGCGCACGGCGTGAAGCCGGCCAACATCGTCGGCGCCATCGCCAACGAGGCAGGCCTGGACAGCAAGTACATCGGCCGCATCGACATCCAGGACGACTACACCGTGCTGGACCTGCCGGAAGGCATGCCGAAAGAGCTGTTGATGCACCTGAAGAAGGTGTGGGTCTCCGGCCAGCAACTGCGCATCCACAAGGTGGGCGAGGGCGATGCTGGCGATGCACCGCCACGCAGCTTCAAGCCCGCGGGTGCGCGTACCGGCAAGCCGTCCGGCTTCAAGCCGGGTCCGCCGGGCAAGCTGCACCGCAAGGGACCGCCGAAGCCGCGCGAGTGATTGGGTTGCTTGCTGTCAGTTAGGCGCCCCTCGTAGTCAACCGTCGCAAGCAAAAAATGAAGCCGTCATCCCGGCGAAAGCCGGGACCCATCTAACAGAGGTCGCATAGTTGGGTCCCGGCTTTCGCCGGGATGACGGCTTCTTCGTTGTTGCGTGAATATCGCCTCCCAACATCCGAAAGTTTGCTGCCCCTGTTAACGCTCTGACGAACAACTCCCCATGACTGACGACACCACCCGCCTCAACAAACACATCGCCGAAACCGGCTTCTGCTCGCGTCGCGAAGCGGATCGGCTTATCGCGGCGCGCCGGGTCACGGTGAATGGGTTGCCTGCCGGCATGGGTGCCGTGGTCGGCGAGGGTGACGAAGTCAAGGTCGACGGCCAGGTGCTGCAGGTGCGGCAGAAGAAAGCCGGTGGCCGCAAGCACGTCTACATCATGCTCAACAAGCCGGTGGGCATTACCTGCACCACCGAACAGGCGGTGGAAGGCAACATCATCGATTTCATCGACCACCAGCAGCGCATCTTCCCGATCGGTCGCCTGGACAAGGACTCCGAAGGGCTGATCCTGCTGACCAGCAACGGCGACATCGTCAACGAGATCCTGCGCGCGGAAAACAAGCACGAGAAGGAATACCACGTAGCGGTGAACAAGCCGGTCACCGACGAGTTCCTGCGCGGCATGGCGCGCGGCGTGCGCATCCGCGACGAAGTGACCTTGCCGTGCAAGACCGGCAGGCTGGCCAAGTACGGGTTCCGCATCGTGCTGACCCAGGGCCTGAACCGGCAGATCCGCTTGATGTCGGCGGCGTTCGATTACCGCGTCAAGCAATTGCGCCGCGTGCGCATCGACAACCTGAAGCTGGGCGCCCTGAAGCCCGGCCAATGGCGCAACCTGACCGAAGTGGAACTGCGCGGCCTGCTGCCGCAACGCACCGAGTGGTGATGCATCATCGATGTATTGTGGGAGCGACGTAAGTCGCGAAGCTCTCAACGGTGTATCGGTACAGCCTCATCGCAACTTACGTCGCTCCCACGCAGGTCTCAGTCGAATGAGTAGTTCGACTCGCTCCTGATGCATCGTAGGAGCGACGTAAGTCGCGAAGGGTTTTGATCTTGGGTTTCGGTCGCGACTTACGTCGCTCCTACATCGCGCCTATGCCGATACCAGGCCTACTCGACCATGCCTTTGGCTTCCGACGTGCCGAGCATCTCGGGATGCCCGACAGGCTTGCTGCGATTGAGCAGCGGATGCAGGAACACCGCCGCCAGGATGATCGCCACGCTCTTGATGCATCGTAGGAGCGACGTAAGTCGCGAAGGGTTTTGATCTTGGGTTTCGGTCGCGACTTACGTCGCTCCTACGTTAAGCTTCAGGTTTACTCGACCATGCCTTTGGCTTCCGACGTGCCGAGCATCTCGGGATGCCCGACAGGTTTGCTGCGATTGAGCAGCGGATGCAGGAACACCGCGGCCAGGATGATCGCCACGCCCAGGTAGAACACCGGCGTGAGTTCGCGTTGTTCGCCCAGCAGCACCATGGCCAGCACGATGGCGTACACCGGCTCCAGGTTGGTGACCATCTGCACGCCATACGCACTCAGGTGGCGCAGCGCGACCAGTGACAGCGCGAACGGCAGCAGCGTGCACACAAGCGCCAATACCAGCAGCAAAGCGCCGTCATACAGGCCGGGAAGGACCAGCAGGTCACCCGCGAACGACGGGAAGATCATCGGCATCAAGGGTGCCAGCAAGGTCAATAGCAGGGTGCCTGCGCCCAGTTCAAGGCCGGTGACGGTCAGGGGATCGCCGCCGTCCACCAGGCGCTTGTTGAACGAGCCGAACAACGCGACCAGCAGCGCCGACAGCGCGCCCACCGCGATGCCCATGCGCATGCCATCCGGCACGCCACCCACGACCAGAGCGACGCCGGGCAACACGGCTAGGCCGAAGGCCAGTTCGCGCAGGGCGAACGGGCGGCGTGCAACCCAGGGTTCGACGATGGACGTGAACGCCGGCGCCAGCGCGATGCAGGTCGCCGCCACCGACGCATTGGACAACTTGATGGCGCCGTAGAAGGTCAGCCAATGCAAAGCAACCAGCGCGCCGATGCCGCTGTATGCAAGCATCAGGCGCGGCGACATCGCACGCAGGCCACGCCAGACGCTGGGCACGAAGGCGAGCGCGGCCACCACCAGCAACATGCGCCACCATACCAGCGGCAACGCGGGCAGGGTGATCAGCTTGCCCAGGATCGCGGTGAAGCCCCATAGCAGTACGCAGAAATGAATCTGCAGCTGGGCTTTGCTGGTGGGCGTCATCGGCATGGCACTATTGTCGCCGATGCCGGCGTGTGCTGGCCAACCCTGCCATGGAATCGTGATGGGCGAATCGTTCACCTCTTACTTGCGCGAGCTGTTTGCGCAGCTGGGTCCGGTCACGTTGCGCAAGATGTTCGGAGGGCAGGGGCTGTACCACGACGGCATCATCATAGGGTTGGTGATTGGCGACGAGCTCTTCCTCAAGACCGATGCCGTTACCCGCAACGCCTTCGAGCAAGCCGGTGGCCAGCCATTTACCTACCAAGGCAAGGACAAGCCGGTAGTGACCAGTTACCTGTCGCCACCGGCCGAGGCGATGGAATCGGCGCACGCCATGCAGCCGTGGGCGCGACTGGCCTGGGAAGCGGCTCTGCGCAAGCCGGCAGGCGTTAAACCGGCCAAGCCGATGAAGACTCCCCGCGCCAGGAAATCTTGAAGCCGCGTGGGCGCGCTGCCCGGACACTTCCATGTGTATCGACGCATCCGGCCCACAAACATTTCCACTGCGGGAGCGGCTTCAGCCGCGGCGGGTCGTGCAGTAGCGTCGCGGCTGAAGCCGCTCCCACAAGTCATGGGCTGGATCAACAGTGGACTGAGCCCAAGCGCTCCAGCAAAGCCATCGCGGCCGCCGGGTTGCGCTCCTTCGCGCTGCTGATGAAGTAGAGGAACACGTCGCGCGGTGCGGTTGCGGCGCGCACGCTTTCCACATGTGCAAGATCAGCGGGATCACCGCCCGCAGACCACTCGCGTGCACGCTTCGACCATGCATCAAGATCAGCTGCTGCGTAGCCGCTACCAATGTCCGCTTGCGAACGCATCAGCCGCGCGTACACGAAATCCGCGGTCAGGTCGGCAAACGAGGGGTACTCGCTGGAATCGGTGAACACCGTCGCCATGCCGTGCCGGCGCGCCAGGGCGAGATAGCCCGGCGTTATGAAAGCAGGATCACGCACGTCAAGCACGTGGCGCAACCTGCGGCCGTTGTGCTCGCTCGGCAGCAGTCCGGTGAATGCTTCGAATGCGGCCGCGTCGATCTGCTGGCCCTTGTCGAACTGCCACACCAGTGGCCCCAGCTTGTCGCCCAGTTCGCTGATGCCGCCGATGAAGTCTTCGATCTGCGGCCCGGTTTTCGACAGCGTGCGCGACTCCATGATGCGCTTGGGTGCCTTCGCCGAGAACACGAAGCTTTCTGGCGTCTCGTCACGCCATTTCGCATAGGTCGCCGGCTTCTGCGTGCCGTAATAGGTGCCGTTGATCTCGATGGAGGTGAGTTGCCGGCTCGCGTATTCCAGTTCACGCCGCTGCACCAGCCCCGCCGGATAGAACATGCCACCGCGCCATGGTGCGTAGGTCCAGCCGCCGATGCCGACGCGGATCATGGTGGAGCCCGTGGCTTCCGGGGCGGTCGTGCCCGCGAACAGGTCCATGGACGGGTCAGGTGTGCGCGCCATCGGTCAGGCCTTCCACGGATCGTAACTGCCAAACCACCACAGGTGTCCTTCCAGGTCGCGACACGAATAGCCGCGTCCACCGTAGTCCTGGTCGCTGATGTCCATCACGATGGTCGCGCCTGCAGCCTTCGCGCGTGCGTAATGCGCATCGGCATCGGTGACGATCACGCAGGGACTCTGGGTTTCGCGCAATCCGATGGCATCCGGCTGCACGACCTGCTTGCCCCATTCGCTGCTGTTGTCCGCCGAGCCCAGCATGACCATGCCGTTGCCGAAGGTCAGTTGCGCGTGGTGGACAAGGTCGCCGTCGGCATACACCGCATGCGCCTCGAAGCCGAATGCCCTGCACAGCCACTCGATGGCGGTGAGCGCGTCGCGGTAGCGCAGGCAGGGAATGATGGTGCTGGTGGTGTTGGCGGCAAGGGACATGGCGGGTTCCTCACGATGGATGGGTGGATGGTAGCGTGTAGGAGCTGCGTAAGCTGCGACCGTACATTTTGGCCTGCGGTGATCCCTTGATACGCACAGGTATCCGTCGCAGCTTACGCAGCTCCTGCGAGGGCTGCGGTGCGATAATGGACGCATGATATTCCGCTGGTTCGAATCCTTGATCGATGTGTTCGGCACCCCCGAACCCGGCATGCCGCCGCGTGGCGTGGTGCCGTTCTACCTGCATTACCTGCGCCAAGTGTGGCCGGTGATGGCGGTGATGGGCGTGCTGGGATTCGTGGTGGCGCTGGTGGAAGTGGCGATGTTCGATTTCCTGGGCCGGCTGGTCGATTTGACCGTCCAGGCGCCGACGCCGGACTTCTTTGCCGTGCATGGCCGCGAGCTGCTGTTCATGGCCTTCGTCGCAATGATCGCCCGCCCCGTGTTGATTGCCCTCAGCGACCTGTTGATGCACCAGGCGGTCACGCCGGGCCTGACCGCACGCGTTCGCTGGCAGCAACACCAGTACGTGGTGCGGCAGAGCCTGTCCTTCTTCCAGAACGACTACGCCGGGCGCATCGCCAACCGCATCATGCAGACCGGCGCGTCGCTGCGTGAATCGGCGGTGCAGATCATCGACGCGTTGTGGTACGTGACCATCTATACCGGTAGCGCCCTGTTCCTGTTCGCGCAGGCGGACAAGCGGCTCATGATTCCGCTGATCGTATGGGTGTTCCTGTACATCGGCACGCTGGCCTACTTCGTGCCGCGGGTGAAGGATCGTTCATGGAAGGCATCGGAGGCGCGGTCGCGGCTGATGGGCCGCATCGTCGACGGCTACACCAACATCGCCACGCTCAAGCTGTTCTCGCACACGCGCCAGGAAGATGCATACGTTGCCGAGGCCGTGCAGGAAAACGTGGACAAGGTGCGCGGGATGACGCGCATGACCACCGGCATGGACGTCAGCCTGACCGTGCTCAACGGGCTGCTGGTCACGGTCACCGCGGCGCTGGGTTTGTGGCTGTGGCAGCAAGGCGCGATCAGCGCCGGTGCGATCGCGCTGTCCACCGGCCTGGTGATCCGCATCGAGAACATGTCCGGCTGGATCATGTGGGTGGTCAACGGCATCTTCGAGGACATCGGCACCGTGCAGGACGGCATGGAGACCGTGGCGAAGCCGCACAGCGTCGTGGATGCCGCGGATGCAGTCCCGCTTGCCATCACGCGTGGCGACGTGGATTTCCAGAACATCCATTTCCATTACGGGAAAAGCGGCGGCGTGATCGCAGGCCTTGACCTGCAGGTGCGCGCGGGCGAGAAGATCGGCCTGGTCGGCCCATCAGGCGCGGGCAAGTCCACGCTGGTGAACGTGTTGCTGCGCCTGTACGACCTGGAGGCGGGGCGCATCCTCATCGACGGCCAGGACATCGCCAAGGTCACGCAGGAAAGCCTGCGCGGGCAGATCGGCGTGGTCACCCAGGACACGTCGCTGCTGCACCGCTCGATCCGCGACAATCTGCGTTATGGCCGGCCGGATGCGAGCGAGGACGAGCTGGTCGCCGCAGTGCGCAGTGCGCGTGCCGAAGGCTTCATCGACGAACTGGTCGATGGCGAGGGCCGGCGTGGCTACGACGCGCAGGTGGGTGAGCGCGGGGTCAAGCTTTCAGGCGGCCAGCGCCAGCGCATCGCGATCGCACGCGTGCTGTTGAAGGACGCACCGATCCTGGTGATGGACGAAGCGACGTCGGCGCTGGATTCGGAAGTGGAAGCCGCCATCCAGGACAGCCTCGATGTATTGATGGAGGGCAAGACGGTGATCGCCATCGCCCATCGCCTGTCCACGATCGCACGCATGGATCGCCTGGTGGTGATGGATCGTGGCAACGTGGTGGAAACCGGAACGCATGCCGAACTGATTGCACGCGACGGCTTGTACGCGCGCCTGTGGAAGCGGCAGACCGGCGGCTTCGTGGCCGCCGATCTTTGATTTCCACAATATCCGTGTAGGAGCGACGTAAGTCGCGATGGCGCTTTCATGGGAAGGCTTCATCGCGACTTACGTCGCTCCTACACAGCGAGCTGCGGCTTACTGGATCGGCTGGTCCATCATCAGCTGGCGTGCGAAGCGCACCGGTGGCGCGCCGTAGGACAGCATCTGGTCGTGGTAGGCCTTGGCGTTGAACTTGTCGCCCAGCTTGGCTTCCATGGCCTTGCGCGTGTCGAAGTGTTCCTGCGCGCCGACGAAATAAGTCGGCAACTGAGCGGACGTCAGCTGCGTGCGCTTCCATTTGCCTTCGGCCTCGCGCTCCTGCTGGAAGGTCTGGCGCACCATCAGGTCCATGGCCTGTTCCTTGCTCCAGTTGTCGACGTGCACGCCCTGGTCCAGCAGCGCATTGGCCACCGCGCGCAAGTAGAACTTCTGCTGCACCAGGCGGAACAACGGATCGCTGTCCATGTAGCCGGCGTCGGCCATCATGTCCTCGGTGTACACCGCCCATCCTTCGGCGAACGGGCCCGAGCGCAATACCGCGCGCAGGGTCGAGGGGAACTTGGCCGAATGCCAGCCTTCCAGGTAATGGCCGGGCGTGCCCTCGTGGATGCTGAGCAGGTGGATCATGCGGTTGTTGTATTCGCGCAGGAATGAATCCACCTGCTTGTCATCCCATTCTTCCGGAATCGGCGATACCGCGTAGAACGTGTCCAGGCCTTTGTCGAGCGGGCCGGGTGAATCCGCGTAGGCCACCGCGACGCCGCGCTGGAACTCCGGCATGGTGATGATCTTGACCGGGCTGTCGGGCAGGGTGACGAGGTCTTTTTCGCGCACGAAATCGGTGGCCGACGCCAGCGCGCTTTCGGCGGCTTCCACTACCTTGTCGCGTGCGGGCTTGTCGGCGTACGCCAGTTCAAGCGCGGCTTCGATCGCCTTCTGCTGCTGTTCGGCGGTCGGCGCGTCCTGCATTTCCGGCGCATTCGGCTTGTCTTTGAGCACGCTGCGCGCGACATCGTACATTTCGGCGCGCACGCGCTTTATTTCATCTTCCGCGCGTTGCTTGATCTCCGTGCGCGACAGCGACGACAGCAGGGCGAACTGCAACTTCTGGTCGTACAGGGTCTGGCCGACGCGGAAATCGCCCTTTGCATTTGGCACCAGGGTCTTGTCCAGCCATTCCTGGTGTTCGGCCACCGCGGCCTGCAGCGCGGTCGTGGCCTTTTCTGCGCGTGCGCGCTCAGCGGCCGGCAGTTCCTTCAGGTTGGGCGTGATGAAGGTCTCGACGATGCTCAGGATGCCCTTGTTCTGGTCGGCGGCGGTCTGTGCATGGATCTGCGGCACGCGGGCCGGGTCGAGGTTCTCGCGCGCCTGTGCAAGCAGCGCCGGGATCTTTTCCATGCGCGTGATCGCAGAGCCAAGGCGCTGCGGCAGCGGGGCGAACTCGCGCGCCATCAAGCCATAGACTGCGCTGCCGGCCAGGCCGCTGTAGACCTGCGGGTCCCAGGCCCAGCCCTGCAGGGTTTCGCTGCCCCAGATGTCGTACTGCAGCTGGTTGCGCAGGATCGCGGCATCCACCTGGTTCTCGCGCGACAGCGTGCTGGCGTCCATCGCATCCAGTTCCGCCAGGATCTTCTTGCTGAAATCCAGGCTCTTCTGGCGTCCGGCCGCGCTGAGGTCATCGATCTCGCCGTCGTACTTGTGCTCGCCAATCTGGGTGGCGCTGATCGGCGACAGTTGCAGCCAGCCGTCCAGTGCACGCTTGGACAGGTCGGCGAATTTCGCGTCCGCTGCAGCGGTGTCAGCCGCCGTGGTAGCCGGCGTTGCCTCAGTGGGGGCGGCGGGCGCTTCCGCCTTCTGGCAGGCGGCAAGGGCGGAGAGCAGGGCGAGGGCGAGCAGGCTGTGGCGCATCAGGGGTTCCCATTGCAGTGCGGCATTGCACGAAGCTGCCGAGCATAGGCAAAACTGGGTGCCGATGCATGTGCCGATGGCTTATGCTCGCGCCACCACCAGCACGGGACCAGCCATGAAGCATTCGGGAAGCTGCCATTGCGGCAAGATCGCGTTTGAGCTTGAAGGGGATATCCAGGACGTCATCGAGTGCAACTGCTCGATCTGCCGCCGCAAGGGTTCCTTGCTGTGGTTCGGTCCTCGTGAAGCACTGGTGTTGAACACGCCCGAATCCGATTTGGGCACCTACACCTTCAACAAGCACCATCTGCAACATCGTTTCTGCACGACGTGTGGAATCTCGCCGTTCTGCGAAGGTGACAACCCCAAGTCCGGCACGCGGATGGTTGCGGTCAACGTGCGCTGCCTGCCGGACGTGGACCTGAAAGCCCTCAACGTGACCGAATACGACGGGGCCAAACTGTGATCGCGCGCAATCGATGGCTGCGGCGCGCAATGCTGGGTGTCGCGCTCCTGCTTCCAGCATCGGCGTGGGCGGACGACACCTGCCCGCCGGAAGGCACGGATGCCAGTTCGCTGGCCTTGCTGAAGGAGCAGCGCTTCGCCATCGATGATGTCGCCGTGCGCGATGCGCTGGCGATGGGCCTGCTGGGTTGTCTGTCCAGCCCGGACCCCGCGCTGCGCGACGGCATGGCGTACGAGGCTTTCACCCAGTGGCTGCGCAACGACCAGCTGCAGCCGGAGGTGCGCACGGAGTTGCGTGATCGTCTCTACAAGATGCTGAAGGAAACGGACGAAGGTGGTTTCCGCCAGCCGTTCGCGGCGCTGGTGCTGTCGGAAGTGGCGCGCACGGATCGCATCAGTCCGTGGATGTCACCCGCCGAGCGCGTGGCGATGGTGAAGGCGGCCACCCAGTACCTAGGTTCGGTCACGGATTACCGCGGATTCGACAATGCGGAAGGCTGGCGCCATGGAGTTGCACACGGCAGCGACTGGTTGTTGCAGTTGGCCTTGAATCCAGGCGTGGAGCGCGCGCAGCTGGACCAGATCCTGGAGGCCATCGCGACGCAGGTGGTGCCGGAGTCGGGACACGCGTATGTATTCGGTGAGCCGGGTCGCCTGGCCCGGCCGGTGCTGTACATCGCCAAGCGCGGGCTTTTGAGCGAAGCGGAGTGGACCACCTGGTTCAATGCCTTGCCGTCACGCATCGGCGACGCCTCGCAGGCGTATGCAAATACGGATTGGTTGGCACGTCGCCACGACCTGCTGGCCTTCCTCACCGGCCTGTACCTGGAAGCCGACCAGTCACCTGATCCGCAGATACAGGCGCTCAAAGTGCCGGTGGTGGTGGCGTTGAAGACGGTGCCTTGAGTGGGGGGGGACTCTTCTTGGACGCAGTATTAGGCTGGAATTCTTCGCAGTAACATTTGCTCCCAAAGATCGTCATCCCGGCGAAAGCCGGGACCCATCTAAACGTGATCGGGTAGTTGGGTCCCGGCTTTGGCCGGGATGACGATCATGTGGCGTAGCTTTTGAGTTTCTACGACAAAAATATAGAGCTTCGCTGCGCTATATCCAGTCTACGCACTTGCAATGGACGATGAAAAAAATGACAGATAGGAAGTCAATCGCATGGCGAAGGATATTAATCTTGTTCGTGATGTCGTCGCTGGTCATTGGTGCCCTAGCCGTCGTTCCTGTTTTAAGGCGCGAAATAAATCTTAGAGAAATTGAACGTATCAAGCGTATACATGCGGAAGGCTTGATACCGTGCCCACAGTTTTTCGGACTCGGTCCTGCCGCAGATAGCGAACTGTTGGCGCATCTGCCCGGTAAGCCTTCCCTCTCGATCACTGCGAATCCATCCTTCGACGATATTGAGTCCGTGCATTTGCTTGGGCGCGACCTCTATTACGTGCGCCGCGAGCATCCAGCGCTGGAGTTTCCAAGGCGACCAGTGAAGTCGCGAACCCCGAAGGTTATGAAGGTCACCAATACCCGTCTATCAGAGCAGGCTTCCAGCGAATTGATTGAACTTGTTCAGAGCGACATTTCCCGTGCGGCCGCAGAGTGGCCAATGGGATTGGACGGAACTACTTACTATTTTGAAACGCCTACAGGCTGCGCTGCTGCTTGGTCTCCGGACAGCAATACTCGCGCTGGAAAAATGGTCAGCCTGTTCTGGGCTTTGGCGGCGAGGGCAAATAGCGATGGGCTATCGACAGGAAAGCCTGACGATGCAACGTTACTGAAGGTTATCGACGCATTGCGGTCTGAATCTTGATGAGCCAGAAAGCACGTAGGGTGGGCCTTGGCCCACCATTGCCATGTTTCAGGTTGCAATGAATTCGGAACCGAGAGCGGTGGGCCGAGGCCCACCCTACACAATCACTCTTTTGGCGTGCGCACCGGCAACGGCACGTTGCACACGTCGATGTGTCCGGCGGGCTGCACGTACCAGCCATCGCGACGGTTGCGGCGTGCTTCGGTGGCGTCGGCGAAGGCCGGTGAATCCGTGCGCAACAACTGCAGTGGCGTGCGTTCGGCTTCCGGCACGTCGCTGGCCAGGCGGATCGACTTGATGGGCGTGCGCAGCTCCGGTTTCTCGTAGAAACCCATTGGCTGCGGCCCGCGCGGGATCACGCTCAACAATTCCATACCGCTGACCACGCGGCCCACCGTGGTGATGTTGCGATCCAACTGGCGCGGCGACTGGCCGCTGACCACGTACAACTCGGCGCCGTTGCTGCTGTCCGGCTCCGCGCCGCGTCCCGCACCCAGCATGCCGTAGCAGTGCGTCAACCACGCCTGGCCGGTGGCGGGATCGCGTGCGGCCGGAAAACCGCTGACGAAACCGACCTGCGGTGCCCAACCGTCCTTGTCCGGCAGCGCGCTGAACACCAGTCCGTCACTCTTGCGCGCAAATTCCGCCGGCAGTTTCGCCTTGGCGGTGCCCTGCGATTTCGCCGTGGCCTCACCCGCATTCGGATCACCGAATTGCACCACGAAATTGTCCTGCGAGCGGTAGATGCTCAGTCCATCCCAGAATTTTCCGTGCGCCAGCGTGCGGATATTGGCCACGTGCGCAGGTGCGAATTCCGGCGCGAGTTCGATGATCACGCGTCCGCCTTCCACCTCCATGTACAGCGTGTTGGCCGGGTCCAGCGTGCGCCAGGCGTCGGCCGGTGCGGCATCGATGATTTCCTGCGCGCTCTTGTACTTGGGGGCTTCGGGTTCGGCGGCAAACGACGAAATCGAGGCGAGTGAAATGGCGCAGGCAATCACGACGGGATGAAGGCGCATGGAAAGATCCAGCAGGAAGTTGTCCCGATTGTAGCGTGCGCCATGCGCATGACCGTTGGGGTCCGTGCTGCGCGGAAATATGGACAGGCCGGCCAATGCATCCGTGTCGTGCGCATGGCACACGCTACCAAGGTGGACGCTCTGGGTAGCGTGCGCTGCGCGCACGACCAAGCGGTTTTATCGTGGGCTTGATGCTTGGCAGGCCCATCAGTTCATACGCTTCGTGCGCATGGCGCACGCTACTCAGGCGACATCGGGTTGGGCGAGGGGTCCGTGGGGCAGCTCAATGGGCACGGTGACTAATGGCACATCCGCTATAGTCAACTCAATACTAGTATTCCCACCAACCTAGCGGAACCACCGCAGGGGAGGAGCCATGAACGAACCCGACCTGTTGTTGAAGAAGTTCCAGAAAGAGCTCAGCGCCGGCACCGTGTCGCTGGCCTTGATGGCGGTGCTGGCGAAAGCGGATGAGCCCATGTACGGCTACCTGATCGCCAAACAGCTTGAACGCGTGGGCGAAGGGGTGCTCAGCGGCAAGCAGAGTGCCTTGTACCCGGTGTTGCGCAACCTGGAAGGTGCAGGATTGCTGGACAGCTTCGTTGAGCCGTCCATGTCCGGCCCGCCGCGCCGTTACTACCGCATCACCGACGCAGGGCGGACCACCCTGCACGAATGGGCCACCGCCTGGCGCGCGACCCGCGATTCCGTAGATTCCGTCCTGCTGGGGATACTCGAATGAACACCAACACCTTGCCCACCACCATTCACGAATACCTGGAGCAGCTGCGTACCGCCCTGCGCGGTGCCGACCCGGCCATGATCCAGGATGCCGTGTACGACGCCGAGGAATACCTGCGTTCGGAACTCGCCGAACAGGCGGGCAAGAGCGAGGCGGACGTGATCGCCTCGGTCGCCGGCAGCTACGGTGCACCGGAGGAAGTCGCGGAAATCTACCGCGACACCGAAGTGACAGTGAACCGCGCGTTGCGTGCGCCCGCCGCACCCAAGCGCAGCTCCTTCCTTGGCAAGTTCTTCGGCGTGCTCGTCGATCCACGCACCTACGGCGCGCTGTTCTACATGCTGCTGTCGCTGGCCACGGGCATCGTCTATTTCACCGTGGTCACCACCGGCGTCAGCCTGTCGCTGGGCCTGATGATCCTGATCATCGGCATCCCGCTGCTGGTGCTGTTCCTGGGCCTGATCCGCGTGCTGTCGCTGGTGGAAGGACGCATCGTCGAAGTGCTGCTGGGTGAGCGCATGCCGCGTCGCCCGCTGTACACCCAGAAGGGCAAGGGCTGGCTGGAACGCATCAAGGAAATGTTCACCGATGGCCGCACGTGGACGGCGATGTTGTACTTCCTGCTGATGCTGCCCTTGGGCATTGCGTACTTCACCATCGCGCTGGTCGGACTCATCGTGCCATTGACCTTCATCGCCGCGCCTATCGCAGTGTGGACCGGAATCGGCAACGTGCAGGGCGATGTGGATGGTTGGGTATTCCTGGGCGACGCCGGCAACGGCATCACCACCGACGTACAGATGTGGCAGTTGCCCTTGCTGCTGGTCACGGGCTTCCTGCTGTTCTTCGCGACCCTGCACCTGGTCCGCGGTATCGGCAAGCTGCACGGCCTGCTGGCGAAGCATCTGCTGGTGCGTAATCCGGTGGTGTGATTTACAGAGGTAGGAGCGGGCAGGGCCCGCGATGCTCTTGCTTTGTACGGATCGAAGAGCATCGCGGGCAGGGCCCCCTCCTGCGGATGCGAACAGTCGCAATCGCTGATCACAAGCACACAAGATCGAATCGCATGCGCAAGTACATCGGGATCTTCATAGCACTTGCCTTTCTTGGCTATGGCTTGATCAGGCTTGGGGTGGGCAGCCTGCTGCTTGCACAGGAAATCGGGCTGATCGATGTCCAGGTTTTCGATGAGCCTCTCAGCGACATCGGGAAATTCATCGCGAAATCGAATGAAAGCCAGATCATCCCGGTATCCATAGCGGGGTATGTGGGCTACATCGCCCTGATGGGACTGGTGCTTTCGACCGGGGCGTTCAGGGTGTTGAGGAACCTGTCTTTCGGACTGGCCTTGATCGGCGCCTTCCTCGTGATGTATGCATTGCTCTTCGTCAATTTCCAGACGATCAACCCGAAAGCAATCCATTTGGCAGTCTGTGTGGTTCTGTTTGGGCTCTTGCTCTGGGTCAAAGCCAAACCTAACGGAGTGGCATGACGTTTCATTGAAACCCACCGCGCATCGCTGAATCTGACTCGCGGCATCGGCAAGCTGCATGGCTTGCTGGCCAAGCACCTGCTGGTGCGTAATCCGGTGGTGTGAAAGGGTCTGGTAGGAGCGCCCCATGGGCGCGAGCTTTGCGGCGAGAAGTCAAAAGCTCGCGCCCATGGGGCGCTCCTACCAAGAAAGGTCAGCCCGCGTATTTGGCGATGAAATCGCGCACGTCGGGGTAGACCACGTCGCGCCAGCGGCGGCCGCTGAAGATGCCGTAGTGGCCGGCACCCTGCACGGTGATGTGCTTGTGCTTCGCCTTGGGGATGCCGGTGCACAGGTCGTGCGCGGCGGCGGTCTGGCCCAGGCCGGAAATGTCGTCCAGCTCGCCTTCGATGCTGAGCAGCGCAGTCTTCTTGATGGCGGCGGGCTTCACCAGTTCGCCCTTCACCTTCCACGTACCACGCGGCAGCGCGAATTCCTGGAACACGGTGCGGATGGTGTCTAGGTAATACTCGGCCGGCATGTCCAGCACGGCGTTGTATTCGTCATAGAACTGGCGGTGCGACTCGGCGTCGTCCATGTCGCCCTTGACCAGGTCGGCATAGAAGTCCCAGTGCGACATGAAGTGGCGGCTGGGATTCATGGCGATGAAGCCGGCGTGCTGCAGGAAGCCGGGATACACCGAACGGCCCTGGCCTGCATACGGCGCGGGCACGGTATGGATGACGTTGTTCTCGAACCACGACAGCGGATTCTTCGTCGCCAGGTCGTTGACCTGGGTGGGGCTGAGGCGTGCATCGATGGGGCCGCCCATCATCACCAGCGAGCGCGGCGTCGCTTCACCACGCGCGGCCATCAACGACACGGCGGCCAGCACCGGCACGGTGGGTTGGCACACGCTGATCACGTGCAGGTTGTCCGCGCCGATGTGGCGGATGAAGTTCTCGATGGTGGCGATGTAGTCATCCAGCCCGAACGCGCCGGCTTGCGTCGGCACCATGCGCGCGTCGATCCATTCGGTCACGTAGACCTTGTGGTCCTGCAGCAGGGTGCGCACGGTGTCGCGCAACAGCGTCGCGTGGTGGCCGGACAGCGGCGCCACTACCAGCACCACCGGCTCCTTCTTCATCGCCGCGATGCTTTTCACTTCGTCGGTGTAGCGCTTGAAGCGCAGCAGGCGGCAGAACGGCGTGGCGATGATTTCCTGCTCGACTACCGGCACCGAGGCGCCGTTGACCTGGATCTTGTGGATATTCCACGGCGGCTTTTCGTAGTCCTTGCCGAGGCGGTGCATCAGCTCATTGCTGGCGGACAGGCGGTCAGCCCCGGGGAGGGTGGACAACCAGCTGTTGGGGTCGGAAAAGATCTTGGCGCTGGCCTGGGCCTGGTGGATCCAGGGGGCCATCAGGGTGCGGCCGAGTTCGTGCCATTGGTAAAGCATCATGGGGTGGAATCCAGCGAATTTGGCGGGGTGCTGCGGCGCAGCATACCGCAAAGAGAGCTGCGGCTCCTCCATTCGCCGAGGGTAGAGGGTTGTGAAGTGCTTGGGGGTAATGGGAGAAGGAATGTGCCTAATCGACGATGGACTTTCTGAGATCGCGTCCCTCTCCCCTTGTGAGAGAGGGTGCCGAAGGCGGGAGAGGGGTGCCGGAGCCAGTGAACCATCAGATCGACTGAACAACTCGAGTGTTGCTTCCATCAGCGGTCTCCACACTCGATATGCCATTGCGAGCCGCCGACTACGTGCTCCGGCACCCCTCTCCCGGCCCCGTATCAAGTACGGGGCAGGCTCTGTCGGCCACCCTCTCC
>Ga0209174_10000323_pt1 | contig 36791 bp, 30 predicted proteins | sample JI91814BDNA_FD_187505 | JGI IMG/M metagenome (GOLD analysis project Ga0209174, IMG submission 187505) | Wastewater effluent complex algal communities from Wisconsin, to seasonally profile nutrient transformation and Carbon sequestration -... | ecosystem: Engineered > WWTP > Effluent > Algae...
GTCTAATGGCAAAGACCCTTACAAGGTTCTTCTTCATTTCTTAAAAGGGTTGCCACTTTGCCAAACATCACAAGACTGTGAAAAGCTTTTTATGGATTCTATGGGGTGGAGTTAAATAAGCGGATACGAAGAAGCAGTAAAACTAGGGAATGAATACCTGGATTTAATGCCCGCTGATGTCTATATGATTTATAAAATATCAGAGAGTCTAAAGATTTTGAAACAATATGAAAATGCAATAGAACTAGGAGAAAGGCTGCGACTAAGAAGAAAACAAAATATAAATAATTTGATAAATTTAGCTGAATGCTACATTTCTATTGGTCAATACGATAGAGGTAAAACAATATTAACCGATGTATTGAATATTGAACCAAATAATAATTTAGCTTTAGATATTCTAGAAAGAATTAGCGTATAATTTGAGTTATGCACAACTCTTTCAATTTCAATTGAGGAAGAGTTGCATCTAACCTGAGCGCAGTTTTAGGAATCACTTTTTCGTATGACTGTCGAACTTTTTTTAAAGTATCTAAGTTTTCAAAGTGCTCATTTATATTTCTGCGTCTTGTTCTCGCTAAAGATATTTCCGGATTTATATCAAGATAAATTACTATATCAGGAATTGGATAGCCTCGAGAAATGTTCATTTCAATAATTTTTTCTGGCTCTAATAATTCATCGGATTGATAGGCAGCCATTGAATAAAAATACCGATCAAGTATAACACTATTACCCGCTTTAATGTTTGGATATACATTTTTCTCCAAAGAATCTTTTCTATCTTCTAGAAATAATTCAATTTGTTGTTCTCTGGAAAGATGAATCTCCTTTCTTAAGAATTGCCTAATTTTCATACCTTTCTCAAAATTGGTTGGCTCATTAAATTTAACAATCGGAAAGTTTCTTTCTACAAGTGCATTTAAAACCATTGTGGATAAAGTGCTTTTTCCACTTCCATCGATTCCTTCAAAAACAATTAATTTTCCATTACTCATTCTTGTAACATATATTTCTATTCATTCGAAATGAGAAGTTTTATTTCTTGATTGACATTGAAAATAAAAAGAATAAGAATCTTTGTATGGCAAGTGTTGAACCACAAGATTTAATTTCTACAATTCGCGAAAATAAATTTGACGAATATAGAATTTTAGAGCAGAAGAAAATGCTAGCTCAATTTTCAGAGGATGAAATTAAATCGAAGTATGGTTCAATTTTTCTCGATGTAAGTGAATATAATGACAAAACCTTGAAAGCCGGCGTCTACTATGCATTACTCGGTGCGCTATATGCATTTCATGAAAGAGAACTCGATCCTCTTGAACAACAGCATGTGTATTTATTCAAAACAATACGAGAAGATATCGTAACAGCATACAACGAAATATCAAATTCACTAGTAAATGAAGAAACCTGGTTGTTTGAAGCTTTTGACTACGGCATCAAACACGTTTACTATTTAGATTGGCAATTATATCTTTCGAAAATTTGCTATTAAGACGGAAGGGTTAATATCTCGTAGCCTTTGTGTGTTACTAAAACTGTGTGTTCAAATTGAGCTGACCATTTACCATCTTTTGTTCTAACTGTCCATTTGTCTGATTTTGAAACAACAACATTGTAAGCCCCTAAATTAACCATTGGTTCAATTGTAAATGTCATTCCTTCTTCTAGTTTAGTCAATAAACGAGTTTGTCTAAAATGTGGAATCTGCGGGTCCTCATGAAATTTTTTTCCAATGCCATGACCCATAAGATCACGAACAATACCATAGCCATTAGCCGTTAAAAAATCATCGATTGCATTTGAAATATCATTTACGCGGTTACCAGGCTTTACCTGCTCGATTCCAATCCACATTGCTTTTTCTGTATCAGCAACAAGTTTTTTTATTTCAGGCTTCACTTTTCCAACCATAAAAGTCTTAGAAGTATCACCATGATATCCATTCAGAATAGGAGTCACATCAATATTGATAATGTCACCATCTTTTAAAACATCAGCGGCTTTTGGAATGCCATGACAGACTACATCATTAATGGAAGTGCAAATAGATTTTGGGAAGCCTTTGTAATTAAGGGGAGCACAAGTTGCTCCTTGTTTGATTGTATATTCATGACAAAGATCATTTAGTTCCAGAGTGCTCACACCCGGTTTAACAAATGGCTCAATGTATTGTAAAATTTCCGCGGCAAGTTTTCCTGCCGCTCTCATTCTTTCTATTTCAGCTTTATTTTTTATATGAACCAATTATTTTCTCTATTAAAAATCTGATGCTCTAACTGTAGATCTTTTATTAGACTTAGTTCTCTCTATTGCCTCATCAATTAAACGATAAACTTTTTCGTTCAATCCTTCAACTACGTCACTTGATGTCATAAGTTCTTTTGACTTGATATATTCTTTAACTTTACTTGAAACGATTAGAATTGATTTTTCTTCAGACATAAAATCCTCTTATTTTGTGTTTATGTATCAAAGAAATCGAATATAGTTTTTTCGTAAATTAAGAAAAACTCTGCTATAGATTTTGATTAAAAAATATTAATCTATTGGAAAGACCCATTGCAATTTGAATTATTTTATTCTAAAACTACATAATATTTGCTTTACTTTTTGCATTTATTTTGTATAATTTTACTTCCAATCTATCGACGAAATAAAAATAAATGATTGGGTTTTCTCTATAAAAATAAAATTGGGTAAACAAGAATGGATACTACTAAAATGTTCAATATTATTCTCGGGTTAAGCAATCAAGCTATAGAAGAAGCTCAAAAAATAAAATTATCCCTCGAAAAAGAATATGTTAGAATATTAACCATTGGCAGTAACAATAATTCTGACTCTGCCATTGCTCTTCGAGAAACCACAGAGCGAGTAATTATATTCATGGAAGAAATTGCCTCTAAGCTTACTACGACAATCAACAAAAGAGTTATTTAAATTTTTAATTAGCTCTTATTATTTATAATCGCATCTACTAAAGATTTTTCTAAGTTTAACTTTTGAGCTATTGTATCAGAAGTCCAATCGAACTTTTCGTACAGACTTAGAACGGTAGCTTTTTTTCTTTTCAAAATCTCGGTAGTGTCTTTGTCTAATTTAAAATTCTTAGAATGATTTTTTGTTCCAGTGGTTGATGTAACAGCGTCAACTACAACGAGGAAATCAGAGAGCTTATCAAACTTGTCATCAGCTTCGGCAAGTAAATGCTCAAAGCCACCTTTCATTTCTTCTGTTTCCATTTTAAGAGTTTCGATTCTCTTTTGCATTGTAGCAATTTGTTTATGACGAGCAGAAAGATCTACCATTAGATTTTCAACTTTATCAAATTTAGATTCGATAGATTTTATATCTATGTTTTTAGAATTTAGAGCTTGGACTTTCTCTTCTATATGATTGATTCCATCTTCTAATTCTGATTCTCTGGATTCAATTTTTTCAACTGAGCGAAGAACTTTTTGAACTCTATCGTTGATTTCAAACGTTGATTTATTTGAATTATTAAGAGATTGCGTCAAATCATTTATTCGTTCATTAACAATTTTAACTTCTGAAAGTTTGAACTCGAGTTCATTTTGAATTCTCTCAATCTCAATTAATTTTTGATCCACTGATGTAATCATTGATATCTTATCATGCAACTCATCGGTTCTTTGATTAATCAAATCACATACGTTAGTCGCACGAGCTAATTCATTCTCTATTTGATCGATTCTAAGTTTATGTGTTTCTAGAAGTCTTAACTCAGCTTCCATTTCTTTTTTAGTTGATTTAATTAGCTCTGCATGTTTCAAGAATTGATTTGCTGTTCCGCCTTCTTGCTTTAAGTGCTCGAGCATAGAGCCAAGTTCTTTCATTGTATCTTCAGATTCATTGATGAGTTTTCTTGTTTTATCAAAGAGTCCGGAGTATGATTGAATTTCTTCTACTTTCTCAGAAATCATGTCGAGAGTATTTTTCAAATGATTGCTTTCTTCTTGAACGTATTCTGATAAGCCTTTTTTAATTTCGACGACTTTGTCTAGATCGTTATCAATGCTATTTTTAATTCGTAAAAACTCTTCTCTGGTTTTTGCAAATTCATCGCGATTCATATCTAGGAAATTACTATTCGATTTTTCAATATCTCTGAATGTTTTTTGAATCTGAGAATTGAAAGAAGTAATTTGGCGGTCGCTGTCTTCTTTTGCATTCTTTAGAGTTTGTTCAATGTTTTGTTTTACATCTTGAACATAACTTGTAATTCTAGATTCGAGTTTACCAAGTTGTAACTGACCTTTGTCCATGAGGACTGTAAGCTGTCTTGAAATTCTTTCATCAATAGTTTGTGTAAGCTTATCAATTTTCTCTTCTTGTTTTTCGAGAAGATTCATACCAGCTTTTTGGATATCTTCTAATAACTCTTCTGATTCATAACGGACTTTTTCTAGTTTGTTTTGTAAATCGCGATAGAGTTTTTCACCATACTCAGATAGCAATGATTCTTGTTTCTCGTAAAGATTTAATCCAGCTTTTTGGATTCTTCCAAGAACTGAATCTACTTCTTCCTGAGACTTCTTGACTTTACCTTGAACTTCCGAAATTATTCCATCCGTTTGTGAAGCAAGAACTTCAGAATGTTTCTTTAAAATTGCGTCTAATTGTGCTTTACCCGTATTAAACTCATTTCTAAATATATCAGAAAGTTCCTTCCCTTCGATGTGAATATCTTTTAGTCTTTCCACTAAACTATCCATATCACGCTGAGTTCTTGATTTTATTTTTTCTAATTCAAGATTCCAACCTTCAATAAATAATTCAATCTTACCGTCAGTTTTTAATTTTTCCTTATCAAGATTTTCAACTACACTACTTACTTCGGTCTCGACTTGTTTAACAATATCTTTTGCGCTTTCGAGTAACGCATTTTTTAGATCATAGAAATAATCATCTACAGTCTTAATTTTTTGAAGTGTATCTTTTCCAAGTTCGCGGATTTTTAGTTCTACCGCTGCAATATCATCGAGGATTTCACTTTTCTTTTTTCCATGAAGTGTAACAAGACTATCTTCAAGCTCATTCTTTAGCGCGATAAAACGATCTCTTGTGTTATTTTCGATTTGGTTTGAGACGCGGCTCATTTCTGATTCAAAATTCTTTAAACTATCAACAATTGAATCTTTTTTATTTTCTGTCTCTTCGTGGAAAGTTTCCTTAATTCTTTGAAATTCATCCTGGAATTTTACAATTTCCTTTAGAAGTTCTGCTTTTTTAAAGTCAGCTTCGCGTAATAACTTGTTATCCGCTTCTAAGTATTTTTCCTGGAAGAGTTGTATGTTAGATGTAATGCTATCAGCTTGACGTCTAGTATCATTAAGCAATTCATCTCTTCTTGTCATTGTTTCAAGGCTCATACTTTCAATTTCAGCACGAATGGAATCAACTTCCATTTTTAATCCGCCTAGTATTGCTTCTTTTCCTTGATTTACTTGATCTAGAATTGACTCAAATCGATCCTGGAATTTCTTTTCAAAGAAACCAAGTTTATCCTGAACAATGCCAGCTACAGATTCTGCTTTTTCTTCAAATCGAGTGTCTAACTTTTCAATCTTTTCTGCGATAGCTTCTGAGGAGTCGCGGTATCGAGTAATTTTAATTTCGAGAGATTTTTCTGATTCACGAACAAAGGTATTAAAATCATCTAGCTTTGAATTGGCTAATTCTACTTTGCCGACAGTTTCTTCTGCCATAAACTCAACTTCTGATTTTAGTTTTTCTTTAAAAGAATTTAATATACTGTTTAAAGATTCATCGACTTTATCGGATTTTGCTTCGAGTAAAGATTCTAATTCTACAATTTTAGTTGCTAATGATTCTAAAATATCTTGTGTTCTATTTGTTAATGTTTCATTGAAGTTACGAACAATTCCATTTACTTCTTCTCTTACTTCTCTAATGTCTCTCTCAACGTCTTTTATACTTTCTCTTTGGGACTGGATTACTTGCATTCCTTCTTGAATGTATTCAGCTTCATGGCGAATTTCAGATGCAAGTGTAACAACATTTTTTAAGTCTTCAGAAATATTGTCCAGATACTCCTTGTTAGCCTTAAGTGTATCCATTAAATTTCTAGTTTCGTTTGCTTTTGCTTCTAGATCAGCAATTACTTTACGCGCTTGCTTTCCCATAATATCAAGATCAATTGTTGTATCTTTAACAGCTTGAATACCAGCCATTGCTGCCTGGTTAATGTCTTCATTCATTTTAGTAGAATGCTTTTTTATTTGGCTGAGTCGATAATTCGATCTGTCCAGTTTTCTAAATAATAGAATTACGATAACGCTAGCGATAAACGGAAATAAAAGCTCTGAACCCATTGTATATAGTATGTCCCATGCTAAGAGTTAAGAATTATGTCTAATTTTGCAACAAAATTTTATGTCTCATTAAAAAATATTGAAAAATTGCTCTCAATTTATTCGTTGGCAGCTAGTTTTAAAACTAATCTAAGTTTTTAATCTATTCACGATTGATTTAAATTCAGGAAAGGATGTATCAATCCAGGAATCATCATCGATTGAGATATCATTGCCTAGCAAAGTCTTGAGAATCAAAAAGCTCATAGCAATCCTATGATCGTGAAAGGACTCAATAACAGCCGACTTAACTTCTTTTATTTCATTAAACGCATAACCATCTTTTGCCTCTTCCACTTCAACCCCGATTTTTCGCAAATTAAAAACCATAGAATGAATTCGATCTGATTCTTTGGCTCGAAGGTCTTCTGCATTTTTGATTTCAAAACCATTTTCTGAAAAAAGCCCAGCAATAGTAAGAATTGGAATTTCATCTATGATAGAAGGAATTAAGTCAGAAGTAATTTCTGCTTTCTTAAGTTGAGACGGATATACACGTAAGTCTCCAATGATTTCGCCGCATTCAGATTTTTCGTTTTCAACATCTATGCGACCTCCCATATTTCGTAGCACTGTCAAAATTCCCGTCCTTGCCGGATTCAAGCCTACATTTTTAATTAAAATTGTTCCCGATTTTGAAAGTAAACCAAATACAATAAAGAATGCCGCTGAAGAAATATCACCAGGGACTTTGAATTCAGCTCCAGAAAAAGAAAAAGGAGGTTTAATCTTAAAATGGGTTTTAGTAAAATGCTCAATGTTTCCACCTAAAAATTTTAACATATTTTCAGTATGGTCCCGGGAAAGTTCATCCTCTTCAAATTCTAATTCAACATCAGACGCTATAGCCGCTAACATGAGACAGGACTTAACTTGAGCACTTGCTATCGGACTTTTATATTTTATAAAGTTTAGCTTTTTACCGGTTACTCTAAGTGGCGCACGTCCATCTCCAGACATAGACACAATGTCTGCACCCATTAGAGTCAGTGGATCGATAATTCTTTTCATCGGTCGCTTTCGAAGAGATGCATCGCCGGTTAATTGAGTATTAACTCCTTCTAGTCCAGAAAGAAGTCCTGCTGATAATCGAATTCCTGTCCCTCCATTTCCAAAATCTAGTTCGGAAAGTGGTGTCTTCAAACCAGACTTTCCTGGACTTGAGACTTTATACTGCCCTTCACTTACTTTTGTGAATTGAACACCTAGCTTTGAAAAGGATTTCATGGTATTTAATGGATCCTCGGCTTCTAGAAATCCTGTTATTAAGGAATCGCCTTTAGCAAGAGAAGAAAATAATACTGATCTGTGGGAAACAGATTTGTCTCCAGGGACGATAATAGAAAAATTTACGGGAATACGAAAATTTGATAAAAGCATGTAAGACAATTCTTACAATGCTTTCAAAGTGAAAATAACATTTTTATTAAATATAAGATATCCTAATTTGAATATCTGAAAAGGTATTTATACTTTGAAGATTAAAGATCGCCAGTTTTTGAAAGGAACATGTCCTTTCCACCATTTACTTTTGCGTGAAACGTGCACTCACATGCTCCCCATTCACTAAATGGGATTTCTTTATTCTTTTGCCCAACAGGTTGACATTCACGGATATTTACATTTGTAATGGAAGATTCAATTGCAGTTGCTTCTTTTTCTTTTGGGATAGAATTTGTGCTGTTAAACTTTGCGATTTCTGAGACTATTTCTGATTTTATATTTTTCTGGGCATTTGAGATACAAGACTCTTGCATCATAGATCCAGATTTCTTTTCTTTTGCTGTCTCACTTGCCTCAGCGTTTTTTTTGAGGAAGAATAGGCCATTGCTTGAATTGGAATCTCCTAAATTTTCTAACCATCCAGACTGAGCTGTTTTTGCTTGGTTGAATTCTAATCCTCTACTCGTAATGCAACTATTTATAACTAATGTGATTGTGATTATTAAAAATATTTTTTTACTCATGGTCGAAGATATGATTCTCCTCTTACTGAATTTTCTTTTGAAATTTGTGAGATTAGGTTCATAATTTTAAGATGGGCTTAGAAATAAAGCTATTCTCGTTAGAAAATAGCTTTAATCTGATAGGGGAAGCTTATTTTGCTTCTACTTCTTTAGCTCTTGCGATGATTGCATCTTTTCCACCTTCAACTCGGCTGAAAATTACGCATTCGCATTCTTTGTATTCACTGTAAGGAACTTGAGGATCAACAGGTGCTAAACCTTTACATTCTTTTGTGCTCACACCTTTAATTTTTCCAGTGTATTCACTTACGAGAACGCTACCTGTAGACTCGCCATCAGCAACTCCAGATGCACCTTGGAGAGTTTCTCCAATCATCTTGCGCATAAGATTTCCTTTTCCTTGTAGTGCTGCTGCTTCAGTGCAAGTAGATTGCATCATAGCACCGCTTTTTTTATCGATAGCCTTTTGACTAGCACGAGCTGTGTGCTTCATATAGAAATGATCGAATGGCTTTTTGCTTGGATCTTCAGGAGGTCCTGCCCATCCTTCAAATTTTTTGCCACCTTCACCAACATCGTGAACTTCTTTACCGCTTGAACTGCAACCGGATACAGCTACCATCAACATAGTAAAAAGCATAATTGCTTTCATTTTCGACATCCTTAACTCCTTGATTTAAAAATTAAGATTATCTCTATCATCCCCAACCCTTTAAAAAAATTAAAGCAAAATATTGATTTTTCAGAAATTTATTTCTAAAAAATCATATTCCTCCTCCATGAATAAACTCTTGCAGCATTTCATCCTCTTTATTTCTTGGTTTTTTGCTCTTAGTTTGCTCATGAGAGAGCTCTGCCATTTCCTTCTGAAGGGTCTCAATCTTCTCAAGTAAAATAGAGAATACTTTCGCAACAGGGTCAGGCATTTGTCCATGATCTAGCATATGTTCACTGTTTTTCTCTTCTGATTTAACCACTCTACCGGGAATTCCAACCACTGTGCAATTTGGAGGGACATCACGCATTACAACTGAACCTGCCCCTACTCGAACATTGCTTTCTAAGACTATATTTCCTAAAATTTTAGCACCAGAACCAATAACTACATTGTCTTTCAAGGTAGGATGTCTTTTTCCTGATTCCTTTCCCGTTCCTCCCAATGTCACACCCTGATATATCAAACAACCAGTTCCAATTTCGGCGGTCTCCCCGATAACAACTCCCATCCCGTGATCTATCATAATTCCGCTGGCAATCTTTGCGCCGGGATGAATGTCTATTCCCGTTAAGAATCGAGCAATGTAGTTTAACAAACGGGGTATTAAAGGAATTTTACATTTATATAAGAAATGAGCAATGGAATGAAACCATAAAGCATGTAAGCCGGGATAACAAAGAATAACTTCCAAATAGGATTTGGCGGCGGGATCATTGTCTTTGATTTTTCTTATATTATCAAACATGAATGATGAATAATTTTTACAAAGTTTTTTTAAAAGAATTAAAAATTAAATCGGAAGAAATTTATTCATCAAAAAAGTTTATTTACTTTTCATGTCGTAAACACCTTCCCAGTCCTCAGGAAGTCCTATTTTTAAATATTCCTTTGTCCGCTCTAGATATTGCAAAACTGCTTTATCTTCAGGAAAAGAGTTGTGCAATTCTTTCAAGATTGTGTTAGCAGATTGCATATCGCCTAATAAATAAAAATTAATTCCTTTTTTGAATTCCGCATTCGTTTCAATTTTCTTTTGACGAATCAAAGGTTCATCCGAATTCATTACTTCATAAATTTCAATCGGCTGTTTTCGTCCTTTCACACGAACACGATCCAGGTATCGAATAGAATATTTTGACTGGTCTTCAATTTTACCGAGGACAACCGAACTTATAATAATCTGTGAGCCATAATACTTAGTTAATCCTTCGAGTCTTGCTGTCAGGTTCACATGATCGGAAAATGCATCTCCTTGCATTCGATTCACCTCTCCAATCATACCAAGCATCATAAAACCAGTATGAATTCCATATCCTGTTTGAATCGGCAAATATCCATTAGCCTGTCTACTTTGATTGTATAAAGATAACTCATTAAGCTGTGCAATAGCAGAATCAATTGCATCTTCAGTTCTTTCTTTGAATACAGCCATAATCGCATCGCCAACATATTTCACAATAATCCCACGGTATTCGCGAACTTTTGGACTTACTCGTTTAAAATATGCATTTACAAAATTAAAATTTTCCTGTGGGGTCATGGTCTCGGAAAGAGTAGAAAAAGAGCGGATATCAGAAAAAACTACAGACATATCGGTTGCTACGTTGTCTCCGAGATTAACATCAATTATACTCTCTTTGGATAAAAATTGTAAGTAATCATGCGGAACAAATCTTTCATAAGATTTATTCAAAGTAGAAATTTGAATATGAGTTTTAATGCGGGTTAATAATTCTTCTTTCTGAAATGGTTTAGCCAAATAATCATTAGCCCCACATTCAAAACCATAAACCAAATCACTGATTAAATTCTTTGCAGTGAGCATTATAATGGGAAGATTTCCACTTGAGTGCTTCTTTCTCACTATCTTGCAAACTTCATAGCCAGAAAGTTTTGGCATCATGATATCTAAGAGAATCAAGTTAATTTCTTCTTTTTCTAGAATTGCTAATGCGGTCTCGCCATTTTGGGCTTTAAACACAGTATAATCAGCAAGACTCAAGTGATTTTCGAGCACTTGCACATTGACTGGCTCATCATCCACTACAAGAATTTTAATATTCTGATGGGCTTTATCAATCAATCGAACTTCAGAAGGCTCATCCGCAAAATCTGGATTAACCGCTAATGGAACAACGGTCGTAGTCGAAGTTGTAGCAGCAATCGCCTTCTCTTTTGAAATAGGAATTGTAAAGCAAAATTGGCTTCCCCGTCCTATTTCTGACTCTACCCATATTCTACCACCATGCAATTCAATTAAGTTCTTTGTAATGCTAAGTCCTAAACCTGTTCCACCATATTCCCTTGAAATGGAAGCATCCACTTGTTCAAAAGATTGAAAGATTGAGTCAAATTTATCAGACGGAATACCGATTCCTGTGTCGGAGATAATAATTGTTAACTCATCTTCATTACTAGACCTGGCAAAAACTTCAACTTTACCCTTCTCGGTAAATTTAATTGCATTACCAATGAGGTTAAGTAGTATTTGCTGCAATCGATTATCGTCTCCTAAAATGGCAGGTGTATTTTCAGGAATTTTATTTATTAGTTCAATGTCTTTTCCATTCAATAGATGCCTGGATAAAGGTAATACCATTTCAGATAGAGATTTTATATCGATTGGTTTTTTCTGAATTGCTATTTCGTGGTTTTTTAATTTAGAAAAATCTAAAATATCATTTACTAAATTAGATAGCCTCTTTCCACTATCGCTTATCATTCGTAGATTTTTTACAGATTCTTTTTGTAATTTGCCAGTAGCCCCATCAATCATTGAGTCTGCAATTCCAATAATCCCGTTAAGAGGAGTTTTTAATTCATGCGATGTATTGGAAAGAAATTCATCTTTGAGTTTATCTAACTTTTCTAATTCCTGATTTTTTCTTTCCAATTCTATTAGGCTTGAACTCAAATCAGAAGCCATTTTATTAAATGTCAGAGAAAGTTCTCCGATTTCATCAGAAGAAAAAACGGGAACTCTTTTTTCTAAATCACCACGACCAAATAAATCTGCTGCTCTTTTTAAAATTTGCAATGGAGCAATAACTTTTCTAGATAAGTAAAATACTATTAAAAGAGAAATGGATATTAATATAGTTCCAATAGCGATACCTTGATTGCGAATAGAAACGATAGCCGCAAAGGCTTCTTCTTTTGGCATCTGTAAATACAACTGCCATTGATTTCCTTTGAAATCTAAAAAGCCATCTCCTTCATCTGCTTTTATTACATAATAGTCACCGGAATTAAAAACATCCTCTTTTTGTTTTAAGTCCGTATTTTTTTTATATGATTTATTGTTAGAATAAATAGTATTACCCGCATGATCTAACAAATCAACTAGAACATACTCTCTTATATCATCATTTCCATTTATAATTTGGTGCAATCTTCCAATGGAGACTAACGCAGTAACCGCTCCAACTAAAGTTCCATTTTCATTTATGACTGGAACCGCAAATACGATTACTTTATTGCCCAACTCCTCTGAATAATGAATATCACTGCCGGCACTAATATGCTTTTCATTAAACACCTCGCTCACCCAAACTGAATACTCTTCACAGGAGTTTTCTACTTTTAAAACATTATCATTCTTTTTTTCATCGCAAATGGTTCTACCAATTCCAAGTCCATTTGTGTCTGCTATTTTTTTTCTATCCTTATCATAATAAGAAAGCGAGATATAAACCTTTCTTTGGTTTCGATAAGCAATTAGTTTCTTTGTTTTCTCTTCTGCTGAAATTTTTGAATCTAAAAAAATAGGATCAGAACTTATTGTTTGCATATCGGAGTAACGCTCAAATAGAACTCTATCCATCTTATCAAAAATATGACCGGCTTTTTCTTGTAAGCCTCCCTTAATCTGTTCTTCAACGAAGTGAATTGCCGCTATATAAACAGAAATTCCTGTTGGAATAATTACACCAAGAGTAAAAATTAAATATACCGCAAATATTTTAAAGGATAACTTCATTTTGCCTCAGATACTTTTACAAATCTATCATCTATAATTGATTTCAAAACTGGATTTCGGTAAATCTGCCCTCTATCTTTTAAGAATCCAATAATGGTTTCGCCTGCCGTATAAAGTCCAGATTTCTCTTCATTTGAATTAAAATTCATTGTTTCTCCCGGTAAAACCATCCCAGGATTGCGAGCTCCTTCTTTTGGTCCGGACAAAATTCCTTCCGAATTTACAATTCCCATTGGATTTAATTTGGAATTTTCCTTTGGCTCTTTTAAATTTCCCTGATTCTGTAATAGAGTTAAAAATTTTAATCCATCTAACTCTTCTTTGATTTGTGAGTCAGTCTTTTTAGTTTTAGCTTTAAAAATAGCAATTGAATCTTCTCGATTATTCTCGTAATAATTATAAGCCTCATCGATTGACTTTACTAAAAGTTTTAATTCTGGTTCATGATTTTTTAGAAATTTTCCATCAACGCTTAATGTATCCGAAAGCAAATTAGGATCGTCCTCAGATTTTCCAATGATGTGAAATCCCTGTTTTATAATCTCAGATGGGCTAACGCCCGTTATATGCCCTGCATCTATATTTTCTTTTTTTAATTCTTCAATGACTTTATTCACCGGAAGGTTTACTGCAAAATATTCTCCATCTTGAATTCCATGCTTACTTAAAAGTTGCTGAATAAAAATATGAGAAGAAGAGTTTATACCTTGAAATGAAATTTTTTTTCCTTTCAGAGAAGATAAATCTTTTATCTTTGGGGAAGCTATAATCAAATCCGTTGTAAATGAATTAGTAAATCGATAAATGATTTTAGTTTCGTGACCTTCAGAAGAAAATAAAATTGATTCTGTTAAGCCTGTGCAAATAACATCCAATTCTTTTTCAGAATAAAGTTCATTTATATTTTCTGTTGGAATTATTTTTACATCAATTCCATTTTTTTTAAAAAATCCTTTTTCTTCAGCTACGAATATATGCATAAAGTTCGTCCGGGGAGGAACACCAAGACGAATTGTAGATTTTTTTCTCTTAGCCTCCAAGCAGGAAACTAAGAGAATAACAATGATTATTCCAAATAATCTATTTATCCGCATAACTTGCGCCAGAAGTAACTCTTTCCTCGTTTGGAATTATCTTTTTTAAATTTGCAAATAGAGCCTTAGCTTTAGCTTTGTTTCCCTGTTTTAAATAAGACCAACCGAGTCCGATTTGCATTTCAGTATCAGCAGGATAATCAGCTACGATTGATTCATAGTAAGTTTCAGCATCCTTGTAATTTTGTAGCACATAATTAGTATATGCCAGAGTGCTGCGCGCAAAATAATTTTTACTATCTTGTTTTAGAATCGTCTTACATGCAATGTCGACTTGTTTGTATTGCCCTAAAGCTAAAAGTGCTCTTACATTTCCAAGCCTGGGCTCAATTGCGTTAGGCGCAAGCAAAGTTGCCTTTTGATAATAGGAGGCTGACTTTGTAAAATCACCTTTCACCAAAGCAATCCAACCTGTTCTCAATTGAATAAAATAATCATTTGGATTATCTTTACTTAATCCTTCCATTGTTTCCAATGCTTTCGCATAATCTCTTTTTGCTTCTTGCGAATAAGAATCAGTAATCGCATCCGGTAGGATTTCTATTGCAATTGCAAACACAAATAGTAATAATAGTTTTTTCATTATATTCTCCATATAAGCATAAGTTTAACAGTATCAGAACTTGGTCTATCATTTCTTGAATCAAGCCATTTATCATGACTGTATTGAATTTGAAATGTAAAATTTTCCGATTTCACACCAATTTGCCCGTAACCGCCATATAACATATCAAAGCCTGTGTAAATCCAATTCTCTCCCATAAACGGTGTGCGCGCTGTTCCATAACGTCCACCAATTCCTGCATAAAAAAAGCCAGATGAATATCCAAACTCTTGCTGAAAGAATCCATACCCTTTCGAATTTTTAACTGTATCAGTTGTAGTCAATATTGGATTTAAAGTAATAAATACAATATTTGTTGAATTGACTGACATGTATTGTCCAGTCATTGTCGAAGAAGTATAGAACTTTTCAAGAAACGGATAATAGAAAGTAACCGTTCCTTGCCCTCCTTTACTATTTGGTGCGGATATGGCAGATCCGGATACAGATAAAGTAAATTTATTTGTATAGGTAACTCCAAGCTGTGCAGCAGCACCTCCATTGAGGAGGGAAGTATTGGAACTAAGAACCTGTGGAGAAAAATGCATTGAGAAACTATCTGATAACTTATACGATACGCCTAACGCATATTTTGTGGTAACATAGTCTTGAGAACTTAAAAGAGTGGATAGATTATTTAGATTTGTATAAGATCCGGTATAATATCTAGGGATAGAAGAAGGAAATCGCAAGTATCCGTAATCAGATAAATAAGCAATATTGATAGGATCAATAATATAATTCGTTACTCCTTTTGTGGAATTTAGATTTTGGGTAACATCATTGACTGCACTTGCTCTAATATTCCAGTCCTCATTCGGACTATAAGATACGCCGAGCCCATATTTATGACCATTGCCTACATAGTCTGAGCCTTTAAAACCATAAGCGCTCGCCTCAGGGATAACGGCAAAGTAAGGGTATGCGCTACCACCTGAAAGGGAATACTGAATTCCTTTGTGTTCAGGAGAGAGTTTACTTCCTTCTTGAAATAATTTTGTTGCTTCATCTTTATTTCCTTTGTAATATTCACAAAGACCAATTTTCCAAAGTAAATCAGCATTTTTTCCATATTGCTCTTGCAATTGTTTATAATTTTCAGATGCCTTTGCATATTCTTTTTTTTCTAAATAGGCGTCGCCTATTCTTTGTTTGGCGTAATAATTCTTTGGATCAATGGCGAGAATCTTTTGACCGGTTGCGATACTTTCATCATTTTTCCCTAAAGCTAGTTGAGCCCATTGAATACCGGATAACGTATCAATAGTAGAATAAATACTATCAGCTTTTTTATAGTCAGCTAATGCGAGGTCATACTTCTCAGTCATCATATGCGCATAGCCTCTATAGGTATATGCCATGACGTTGTCTGGATATTTAACAAGTAATTGGTCTAGAAGTTCTATAGCTTTCGGATAATCCTGTTTAGCCTTATATGCCTCTGACATTCTAAACATAGCATAGTAATTATCCTTATCAAGCTTAAGAATTTTTTCTCCTGTCGCAATACTGTCATCATATTTACCACTAGCCAAAAGAGCCCATTGAATGCCGGATAACGTATCAATATTAGAATTAATGCTATCCGCCTTTTTATAATCTGCAAGAGCTTTATTAAAATCATTCGTCATCATATACGCATATCCTCTGTAAGCATAGGCAGAGGCATCGTCCGGATTCTTTTTAATAACTTTATCCAATGTCTCGATTGATTTTTTATAATTCAACTTTTCCATTTGCCCGACTGCCTCGGCTACTGTTTGTGAAAAAATTGAATTTGAATTCCAAATAAGAAATACAAAAACACCAATTACTCTGATTTTTTTAAGACCCATTGATCTCCCTCATAATTTTTAATTTGAATAATCCCAGGAGCAGATGAATCAGGAGATAAATCTAGCTCGTAGAGGATAATACTTGTATTGCGCAAAACTTTAACTTTTAAACTTAAACTTGTATTCTTTTCAATCATCTCACCCTGCCATTGAAATCCCACACTGTCGCTAAAGGGATGGACTAAATCTTTCATCAATCGAACAAAAAAATTTGAAAAGTATTTATAAGACATTCTATCATTCCAATGACTGGAAATATTTATAAATGGAACACGGTAACTAGCAAGATAAAAAAAGAAAAGTCCAGTATTTTTTTTCCCGATATAATCCAGGCAAGAAAAGTAATCAGGTGAAATGTAGAAATACATTCGATTATTTTTTTCATCTTCAAGAAATCGATTGCCCAGTAAATCTAAATGCACTTTCCACTTTTCAGTATTTATCTTTTCATTATTCTTTGTGAGGGTAATAGTAAATTCTTCCCCAGGCGAAAGAGAATAAAAATTTTTCAAATTAAAGTCAGAATGCAAATTGGAAATCACTTGTTCTTCTAAAGGAATTTCATTAAAATGAATTAAGGTTTTACCCTCGACCTCATTTTGGTATTGAGTAAAACTAACCGGAATCGTAGAACTTCCCAGTTCAGGTGTAGTTTGAAAATGAAGATGAATATGAGGCTCTAAGCTTCTTCCAGAATTTCCGGCTAAACCAATTTTTGTTCCAGCAGCAACATAGTCTCCTTCCTTCACAGAAATAGAATTTTTTTGAAAATGAGAAAGGTGAGAAAATAAAAAAGGAGTATGTTCAATTAACACAAAGTTACCCCAATTATTTTTTGTATCTACATCTCCCGGCTTATTATCTTCTAAATGCTTTACTACCTTAATTACTCTTCCAGCACTGGGGGCAAGCACTGTTAGCCCGAAGGTATAGAAATCTTCTGGAGTGTTATCTTTTCCTTTGCGAACTTTTCCATCGGAATCAATCGCCATAAAATCCAAACTTTCCTTCCATGAGTCCCGATGCGTATACTTCCCATTAAACCCTTGCGACACTTTCCATTTTCCGGAAAAAGGAAGTCGAATATATAATCCACTCACTCCAAATCTCTGTAATCTAGATTTATAATAATCTAAATTTGATTCAGGTGCACCGGGTAAAAAATCAACAGCGACAAAATTTCGATTGCGGAGTAATTTTACAGAGTAAACAAAAAGAAGCGTAACACTTGTAAATGGCAAAGCCAAAACTGGAATACTAAAAGGTGTAAATAACACACTTGCAAAAGAAGAAATGAGTGCACTTACCATGGAAGCGAGTGCAGCAATAATAAATGTAGATGGGCTAGGGACTAAAAAAATTCCTCCAACTGCAATAGCGGTTAATATATAATTAAACCCGACTGCACCGGCAGAAATATTTCCCATTTTTCCCTGTAGTAAAACATGAAATGCTATTCCCGCAATAAAACCAATTACAGAAAGTAAAAAAGCAATCCTACTAGAAGCAAATAAAATGAGCGCAAAACACAATCCCGCCCAGGGACTGGATTGAAAAAAGATTCCGCCCAGACTTTTAAGATAGTATTTTATATAATTTAAATTTTCCGGAAATAAAGAGTCATACACAAAATCAGTTGATTCTGTTCTAAAAACAAGCCCATTGTAATCATAAAAGGAAAAATATACAATCACACTTACAATCACAAAAGGAATGGATAATATGGGTAATCCAAAGAAATATGAAAATGCATATTCAAGTGCTATCGTCAAAAAAACCAACAGGACGATGGCAGCGAATAAAATAAAGATTAAACTAAAATCTACATTGTGATAGAGGTTAATGGATAATCCAACCAAAAGTCCATTAAATCCAAGAGATCCTTTTTTAATTCTCTCCTCATGCATGCCTAGAAACATTGCAATCAAGATCGAAAAGATAATACCGAGTAACCCCATTAATCCTACTTGCCAATTAAAAAGGGTTGCAAGGAAAATAAAAAGCCCCAGGTAGGGGCTAGGACTAAATAGTATGGATGAATAAGCAGAGAGCGTTGCAAAATAAACTGTTTTTAAAAAATTCATATGCTACCTATTTACTTATTCTAATTCCATTGAATTGATATCATCAACAGTTTCTCTACGACGTATTTCTTTTACATTTCCACCTTGTTGTATCATCACTACAGCAGGACGCATTTCAATAAATTGCATCCACTGAGTTACGTTGTATGCACCAACAGGATGAATCACAAGATGATCTCCTCTAGACATAGTTGGAAGTAGACAGCTCTCGCGCACAACGTCTATATTCATACAAAGCGGTCCATACAAAGTAACATCTTCATAGGCTTTAGAATAATCTTTCACAGGAGAAATTTTAAAATCATACCAAGTTGAGGTATACAGTAGATTTAAACCTGCGTTTAAAACCATAGCTCTCTTTCCGCTCGGCAAAGTCTTGTTACCCACAATCGTGCTCACAAGAAATCCAGACTCATCTACCATTGCACGACCGGACTCAGAGAATAAAGGAGGAGGCTCTTCAGGAGAAAAGGAATCATAAAGAGACGAACAAATTGCTTCTGCATATTGATCAAAAGAAGGAAGTAAAGAACTACCCGAAAAGTATGTGCTCTTTAATTTACTAGCCGAAACAAAGCCACCACCTATATCAATGTATTGCATTGGTTGTCTTAGTTCGTCTCTTACCTTCTTATAAAAGTCTGCTAATTTTTTAGCCGCTCTTTTGTAGGCAGCAGGATCCATCATAAAAGTTCCAATATGAGAATGAACACCGACTAATGCCAATTTGCCTCCACTATGAGCAATCCTTCTTGCCGCTTCTAGTGCATGTCCCGATTCCAGGTTAAAACCAAATCGACTCCACGACGGATAAATGCCAGTATCCATATTAATTCGAATTGCGATGTCAACTCGCTTGCCTAGCTCTTCTGAAATTTTTAGCAAGTCTCGAATCTCGTCGAGATGATCTGCGTGAATTCTTGCACCTTCAGAGACAGCAAGCTTTAAAGCCTCATATGGTTTGTAAGGACCGTTAAAAATAATTCGATTGCCTGGAATTCCATTTTTTCTAGCCTTTTGATATTCGAATGCAGATACAACCTCCGCCCAAAAACCTTCTTTATGAAAAACTTTACAAATTGCATTTAGATAATTTGTTTTATAAGACCAGGTTGGCTGAAAAGAAGGATAACGTGATTCAAAAGCCTGTTTGTAATCTGAAATTTTCTTTTTAATAGTTGTCTCTGAAAAAACAAAGAGCGGAGATCCATGTTTTTCTAAAAGAGATTCAATGTCGATTCCGTCAATAGAATGCATTGTTTCAGGAATATTAAATCCGCCAAATTTATTTGCTGCTCCCATGTATTGTCTACGAATTACAGGTCGCACATACATACGTTTACTCATTATTATCTCCTTTTTCGATATCGCGCAATTGTCCTTTGATTGTAAGTGATTCAATGTATTTCATTGGAATAATTTCATCCCAGCTATGTCTTACAAATACCTTTCCTACATCGTAAGTTTGAAACGGGGAAACTTTCTCGCCGAGGCTTAATTTCAAAAGTGCTTCTGGCAAATTCTGACCTGCTGCCGTTGCAAGATAAACCCATGCCGGAAAACGGGGATTAATCTCCAAGAGATACATTTTACCTGTTTTGTTTTCTATAATAAACTCTAACTCACATCCACTATTCCATTTTATATAATCTAAAATTTTCTTTGAAATATTTTTAGCTTCTTCATTGTTAATTGTAACACCAGCCCATGCCTTTCCTTTGTCAGTGAGAAAAAGTTTTTTCATGATAACAGCGCCGATCATTTCGCCTTGGTTTGCAAGTGCACAAACATTTATCTCTTCACCAGAAATATATTTTTGGAAGATAACGGGTATTCCCCACTTGCCAGCCATTGCATAAAAATATCCAACAGCCTCTTCATAATTTCTAGCAAGATAAGCTTCGTAAAAAACTCCTTTTACAAATAATGGAAATCCAATTTCCTCTGTCACATGACGAATAGCGGAAACATCCTGCACAGAAATCGTGTCTGGGAGCAAAACGCCAGTATTCTCAAGAGACTCTTTTAAATAAGTTTTATCTCTTGTATGTAACTCCTTTCGTCCGGGGAGAAATACGCTTATCCCCATTTTTTTTAATTCACCTGAAATAGAAATGTAGTTATCTAATTCAGAATCTAAAGTAGGAATGATTACATCTAGTTTTTTCAAGGAGTGAATGTGACGAATTCTCTCTAATAAAACTTCAGGACCTGAACTCGGATAAGGCACAAGAAAAGAATTTTCTAAAAGTTTTTCCATAAAATTTCCAGGCTCTAATGCACCATAAGCAAGACCTATTAATTCTGGATTTAATTTTGATTCTCTAAGTGAACGAAGAACTGGAACTCCGGGACCGGGGCTATCAACTGCGTTCATCCCGCTTATTGCGACTACTGGTCCTTTCATTTGTAAAGCCCCAACTCTGTTAATTGTATAATCATGTCTGAATAATCTCTTTCAATCTCATCAGAATCTACTTCATACTCAGAGATAATAGATTGAATAATGTCTTCTTTTGTTTTATCTATTTTTAATAAACGAACTATAGCAAGACCTGTTTCGTTTAACGTATATGTATTGCCAGTGGTTGGATCAAATACAAAACCTGTATCGCTTAACGCGAGATTTTTTAATGCTTCGGATGCCATATAACCTTCCCTAATAAGAAACAATCAAAATACTTAACCTTTCAGATTGAATAATTTACCACAAAATTTTTCAAAAAAATATTTTTTTTTCGTTAAACACTAATTTTACGCTACTTTTTAATTTTTTATTTCAAAAGTATATTAGAATTTACTTATATTATTCATTTGCTCGGATTCCTTTTAAGATCGATCTTTTTTATTAAAAAAATATTTAAACTAAGTTGAATATTTTATTAGGCATGGAAAGCTAGGAATAATTATTAACTTCTTATAACTAAAAGGATTTTATGAACAACCGAACTGATTGGGGAAAACTCCAAAACTTGCAAAAAACATTTAAACGCGGTAGCGAACTAATCACGCAGGGAGTAAAACCTAAAGCACTCTATGTTCTAATGAGTGGAAGATTAATAGTTTATAGAGATGGCGTCGCAGTCTCACAGATTAAAAGAAGAGGAGAATACATAGGAGAAATTGCTGTCCTATTAAAAACGAATGCCAGCGCAACAGTGAAAGCTGAAAGCGAAGTCGTTGTCATCGAAATTGAATCATCCAAGACTATTCCTTTTTTAAATCATACACCAGATATTGCTATCGCACTTGCTAGAAAAATGGCGGATAGATTAGTAGAGTTAAATTCTAATTTTTCGCAACTAATAGATAAAGACTATAGACCGGACTTTATAAAATCCTTACAGAATAAATACAAAGAGCAACCGGCTAATACCTTATCCAATGATCTAAACTTAGAAAAACTTAGACCCTTCTTTGTTGAATTTGCAGAAGGAATGGACATTCTAACACAGGGACAATATCCAAGCGCACTTTATATTTTAGTTTCAGGCAAACTTGAAATTGTAAAAAACGGAAAAGTAATTGCAGTAGAGGATAAGCCTGGTTATTACCTTGGAGATGTGGCAATCTTAAGAGAAACCTTTTCGAATGCAACAGTTGTTACCCGCACACCATCAACCCTAATTGAAATTAAAATCGAGAAAGTGGATTACTTCTTAAAGCATTCACCTGAAGTAGCTATTTCAATAGCAGTGAAACTAGCAGAAAGAACTATCGCCATAAACGAATTATTCCTAGATCTTCAAGTAGATGCTGTAAAGGATTTGAAAAAAAAAGAAGAACAAATACAAAAAGAGGAACAACAAACTCAAAAAGCAAATGACGATGCTTATAAAGCTGAAATTAGAAAAGAGCTAGAAGAGCGAAAAAAAATTAGAGCCGAAAAAGAAAGATTAGAAGCAGAACAATTTTCAAAAATAAAAAAGCAAGACGAAATCACTAAAGAAATTAATGAATTAAAAAAAGTAGAGCATGAAATCTATACTCTACTCGGCATTGATATGACCGAGTAAGTTTTTTTTCACTTAAGGAGTCATATATATTTTAAAATAAGAAGGATGAATTTGCATACGTGGATTAAAACCTTCTTCTAGCTCTCCATCAACATTCATAATGAGCGGCTTGTTATGAGAAATCTCAATTTTCTTAATAAAACCTGTTTTAATTTGAGGATGATTTACATGATCTCCTTTAAATATCTTCGGAAAATTAGCGAACAAACCCAATCGGCTATGAAGCATAGGAGAAATTAAAAACAATTTCCCATCGTTCACGCGCACATGAGGGGCTATTTGCATTTTGCCTCCGGTAAATTGTGAATTAGAAACTGTTACCATATTACATTTTAATAATTCTTCTACTCCATCAATGACTGTTTTGAGCTCGTATGGCTTGTGACTCAAAAGCTTGATTAAACTCGCAATTGTATAATTTGCAGAACCAATCTTTCGCATTCTAATTGCAAGTTTTGTAATATCAGAAATTAAACCAACTCCCCAAATATTAAACATGATTCGTCTTGATTCATTTCCTGACGACAAATCATCATTAACCTTATTGTAAGTAATAATCGCAGAATCAATATTAACCGCTAAGTCCTTTTCGAAGGCTGCAAAAAATTTCTCCCGTGCAGTTTTATAATCTTTGATTTCAAAATCCCGCAGGAAACTATTCCCGGTTCCACCCGGTAAAAAAGCAACGGGCTTAGTTAAACCTTTGAAGTTTAATTTTTCTGAAATGCCTTGAATCGATTCCGAAAGAGTGCCATCCCCTCCCATAAAAATTTGCGTTTCTTTTTCGTTGTATGTTTCATTTGCAGCAACACGAATATCGGCTAACGATTTGGTAGGGCGAAGTCTAAGCTCGGTGCCCACCTGTCTTTTCCAGTTTTCAGCAAAGTCAATTGCTCTCTCTCGAGCTTTTCCTTTTCCACTATTGGGATTATAAATAAGAACAGCAAATTTACCCTGCATATGTTTTTCCTTGGTGACGACAACTCGAGTTTCAACCTAAAATATATAGGAAAAAGCCATTGTCAAGGCTGATTTTAATTAGTCTAGAATGTAAAAATAAGAAGAAAAAACGCTTTGCAAATTCCTCGCATGCTTTTTATCCTAATTCTAGTATTTTAAATACAAAAAGGAACTAAGTCTATGAGAATATCTGTAGGAAGTCTTCCACAAACTTTAAATGAAGAGGCTTTAAAAAAAATGTTCGCTGAGTTTGGGACAGTAGAAGATGTCGTAATCAAACGCGACAAAAAAACACAAACCTCTCTCGGTTATGGACATGTCGATATGCCTGACGATGCCGGCAAAAAAGCTATTGAGAAATTAAATGGCAAAGAAATCGAAGACAAGAAAATTGCAGTCGTCGATGCCGCACAATTACATAACGAAGGAAAAGATAAGAACTGGGATAAGCCCGTTACTAACAGTAAAATCCATGGAACAAAATTTACCGGCGGTGGCTTTACGGGCAGTGGAGTTCGAAAATCCGGCGGCGGCGGCAGAGGAAAATAAAACATGTCAACAGCAAAACTTTTAAATAGCACAACAGAAAGCGGAAAAAAATTCTTTCTACAATTTGGCGGTCAGGGATCCCCATATTTGAAAGAAGTTACTAAGTTATACAAAGAAGAACCTCTTTTAAAAGAATTCTTTGAAGTAGCATTTGAAACCTTAAAAAAAATCGAGTCTGATGTCGGTAAATCAGATATATTAATTTCAGAGGGATTAGATTTAAAATCATGGATGGAAAATCCAGACTCAGCTCCTTCTGATGATTATCAAATTCGTGGAAGCGTTTCCGTTGCCATGATCTTTATAACACAAGCGGCTAATTATCATTTACTTACACTGAAAGGATTTCCTGTTGATAGGCTAACTGCAAATTCGGCAGGTGTGACCGGTCACAGTCAAGGAATTATAGGTGGTGCGTTAGCTGCTGTAGCCAAAGAAGGAAAAGAATTTTACAAAACTTTTGCGGAATTTCTAACTTTTACTTTTTATTTAGGATACCGCGCTCAAGAAAAATATCCAATATTCGAAGTTGAAAAATCTGTCCTTGATGGAAATGCAGAAATTGGTGATAAAAACCCGTCTCCAATGGTTGCTGTCATTGGTTATTCTAAAGATGAATTAGAATCGAGAGTAGATGCAGCTAACAAAGATTTATCTCTAAATGGTCAGGACAAACTTAGCATTAGTCTCTACAATACGCCTGATTCAATGATCATCTCGGCCAAGCCATCTTCTCTATTAGCATTTAGAAAGAAATACAAAGCTGAAATGGATGAAAGAAAGGCTAAATTTGTTTATTTAAGAACAACAGCTCCTTTCCATTGCCCATTTATGGAAGGAACCTGGGAAAAATTTGAAGTCGATCTAAAAACAAAAGTTCATTTCCCCTATACAGTGGCTGATTTGAAGTTGCCGCTCTACTCTATTTACGATGGACGTCAAATAGGTCAAAACGAAAATCTTGCAGAAGTTTTATTTAAAGAAATTGTAATCAAAGCTCTTCATTGGGACAAAGCAGTCGGTGCATTGTTTACAAATTCTAGTATAGCAACTGTAATTGATTGCGGTCCAAGTGCGGTTACTTCTAAATTAACCGGCGGACAATTAACCTCCAAAAATCTAACTACTCAAGTTCTTTGTCTTTCTAATAATAAAGATTTGAAAGTGATATTTGAAGCATAAAAAGTAATGTAATTACATGTATCATTTATAAAAATGATACATGTAATCTATCCGAAAATTCCCTATACTCTTTATTTAATTATTTAATCTCACAAATTTTACACATTCCTAAAATTCCCCTTTTTTTCTTTACATAATACCTATATTTTTATGAGCTATACTTAAGACACAAATCAATAGGAAGGTTTAACCGTGAAAAAGATTTTAACATTGCTCACTGTAACAATTTTATTTTTAACCTATGCACTGGTCTCGCAAGAGAGCACTGGAGCATTTCTAGACTTGAAACAACTCAAGAACAACGAAATCACCACTGACAATAAAAGCCAGGTCATCGATAGAGCTGCATTTAAAGACAAAGAGAAGTTTCATGAAATGATGAAGACCGCATTAAAAAACAGAAAAAGCGTTATTTTCAAAAATGAAGCTGGATCTCTTTATACAAATGGAGAATACAGATTCCATTTACAACCAGAAGAAAACAGTGCTGCTGTTGCTTACATCGAATACCAAATCGATGGAGGTCCGTTTTCAACATACTCTAATCCAATTCCTTTAGAAAAAGAAGGTGTTTATAACCTCACTTACAGAAGCGTAGATATTTTAGGAAGCATTGAGAAGCCTCAGTCTTACATCATCAACGTTGATACAAAAGCTCCTGAATTAGAAGCTACACTTGTAGGCGAAGGCATTAAACCAGGTGACATTCAATACTACAAACCAGGCGTAAAATTAAATGTAAAAGCAACCGATACTGGCGCTGGTGTAAACCTTGTTGTATTAAATGTAAACGGGGAAGGCAACTTACCATTAACCGAAGATCAAACCTTCACTAAAGGTGGAGATTACGAAATCGCTGTTCGCGCATTGGATAATGTTTATAATTTATCTAGAAAGAAAGTTCTTAATTTTTCTATTGATGACAAGAAACCAACTGTCGTTGTAAAGTCTGATCCAAAACCTGTTACAATTAACAACATTACTTTTTGTAAAAAAGATTCGTTTATCGTAGCCGATGCAAATGATGCAGAATCTGGAATTGCAAAAGTAGAATACAGCATTGGAACACCGGGCGATTGGAAAGAATACAAAGCAGGCACAGTTAAAGTTCCAGAGATGGATGTTTATAAAATTTATTTCCGTGCAGCTGACGTTTCAGGAAATATGTCTGACGTAGTTGAATTTACTTGTAGAGTTGACTTTAAAGCTCCTGTATCAAAACACAATATTTTAGAACCAAAAGTTGATGGTGGTGATGCTGGTAAAAAAGTTGAACCAAAAATAAACTCTCCAAAACCTTAATTTAAAATAAATCAATATCTGAAACCGAAAAAGGAAGAGTAACCTCTTCCTTTTTTTTTACACCAATCAAAGGAGAAAAAATTGAGAAAGATTAATTTACTACTAATTTGCACTGTTTTTTTATTTTTATTATTTTGTAACAAGAATTCAGAAAAAGCCAAGCAATACAACGAAGCCATTGCAACAGAAATGAAACTACTCGCTGATTTAGAAAAGGAAATCGCATTAAAAGATGGACCTGAATTAGATGCAGTCATTGAAAAGTTTAAAAAAGCAGTTCCAGAATCCAAATCAAAAATAGATAAATTAGGAAGCTTTGACGGAGATGATTCCTTACAAAAATCTGCATTGGCAATTTGTAATTTCTATCAAGAAGTCATAGATGGAAAATGGAGTTCAAAAGGACAAGAAGTTATACAAAACAAAGACGAAGAATTGGATAAGGATTTACAAAACAAGCAAGCAGAGTTTGCAAGTAAATTTAAATTTGAAATAGCTAAGTAAAAAACTAAGTTCAATTCTTACGATGGAGAAATTAAGTCTTGGAAAATTTAAGAAGCAAGATTTTCTCTTTCTTTTTTGCCGACTATTTTACAAAGTTTTTTTAAATGTAACTTCTCTTCTGGAGATAAGATTGCCATCTCTTCATTAATATGTTTAACGTGTTCTGGAAAAATTTCTTGGATTAACTTTCGACCTTTGTCTGTTAATTCAACTGTAATGTAACGACGATCTGCTTCTTGCCTAATGCGTTTAACCAAAGCACGTTTTTCTAAATTATCTATTACAGTAGTGATGTTTGCAGTAGACTTGAGAATTTTATCGCTGAGTTGTTTTTGGCACATCGAACCCATATGGTATAGTGCTTCCAGGATTCCAAATTGACTAATCGTTAGGCTGTAGCTAGATATATGCGTATTCAGCCGATTGTTAATAGAATCAGCCGCCCTTGCCAAACAAATAAAAGTATTTAAAGAAAGAATGTCCTCGTTTGATCCTTTGTATTTTGTGCCCATTGATGATAGTCTAGATATGTTTTTATAAAAAGCAAGAAATAAAAATTCGCATTAAAAGAACATTGTCGCAGAAAATCCAACGTGCCAAACATTCCCACCAACGCTATAATTTGGATTTTTAGGAGTAGGGGCATATTTATAAATTTTCATAGCCTTGATATCCTGGTATTCTAAGACAGCATCGATCACAACAGGATTTTTTAAATTTTCTAAGAAGCGCATTCCAGGAAAAAGAATATAAGAAAATCCAGTTGTATAAATCATTCGATCAAAGTCGATCCAGTTATTCGCACCGGGTATATCAGGTGTAGCCTTTGGTCGGCGAGCAATTCCTCCTCGAATTCGAAGACTATCATTCCATTTGTATTCAGTGCCAGCACGAAGAACAGTCACATCCACTAAATGAAATGGCTCTGAATAGGAAGCTTTTGTTCTAGACATAAATTCTGTTCCAACAAATTTATTTTTATAACCAAGCTGACTCCATAACTCGCGATTCATATCAAAGGAAAACAGCCATTTGCCGTTCGGCTTATAAGCAAATCCGTAAGCCCATTTTCTTGGAGAAAATAAATCATATAAAGCAACATCAAAATCTAATTGAATTCCAAGCAAAGTTGTTTGTGCTCTAGCTCCAAGAGAATTTACAGCCAGAGCCGTTTCTCTTCGATAAGAAACTCCACCAGAAAATTTTCCAAATGTGAATGCAATTCCATAGATAGGATTTACGACGGGCTTTACTTGTAAGATAACTTGTTGGTTGGGAGTAACAGTGTTAGGCGAAAGAGGGACATCTTTTAATAGAATAGCTCCACCTCCTCCTGCAATTGCAGTAAAACCAACACCTGCAAATAATTTATCCTTTATAATCTCGACACCAGTCCCACCCATGATGGTTGGCTTTTGATTGGCAACACCATATTGTAAATACCTATGAGTTGTAGGATTTAAATCATTGATCGTAAGAAGATTTCCAGTTGCAGGACCTAAAATATTTAAACCAAAACGAACCGTCCTTTTAAAATCATAAATATTATTTAGATTAATGGATAATCCCAATCCTCCATAGTTATCTGCGAGTTTGGATAAATCCTGACTTACCGGAGTATTGGTATTTTGCGCTGCATATCCTCCAATTGCTTTCTTTGCACTATCTCCAATAGAAAGCATAGAAGCATTTAATTGTGGACTTGCATAATTGTATTGAAAAGTGATTTCATTTACATTTCGAGTTGGTCTTTCTAAAGGTTTGTTTAAAAATAAATCCTTTCTAGCATCTTTAAAAAATTCTGTGAATGCCTGGCGAAGGGGGACTTTGGGTTCGGGTGGTGGTGTTGCTCCATTTTCTCTTTCCCATTTTTTTCTGTCAGCTAATGCGGTTAACGTATCACCTTCCGACAATCTACCCAGACCGGCAACGTTATAATATACAGCGGAAGAATTATTAACAGTAGCCGTTACAGCATTTCCCATTGCGTTTGCAGCTGGATGGGCTCCGTATACATCGCCAAAGTCTCCGGCTAATATAGAATATCCTCCTGTTACTAAAACTACTAAACCTGTTACTGTAGTAATAACATTTCCCTTTAAAAACATAAATATCCTCTTCTGTAAAATATTTGTATATTATCTAAACATAGCTAGACCGACGAATCCTGCTGCTACTGCATCCCAGGAATCATCGTGACCTTTTAGTTCTCGCAATCCTAAAATTAACTTGATTGCTTCTTTAACTTGTTTTTTATCAGCAGTTCCACTACCCGTTACTCCTTTCTTGATTTGAGTAATCGTTGGCTCAATAATTTTTAATCCTTTCTCGATTAGTGTTAATAAAATTACGCCACGTGTTTCATAAACCTGGGCAACCGTTTTTTGATTTTTAAAAAAGAAGAGTTCTTCTACACTTGCGACTTCCGGTTTGTAATTTTTTAAAATTTCTTTCAGTTCTGAATTTACAATCAATAAACTCTCCGGAGATTGAATCGATGAATTAACTTCTATTGTGCCATAGTCTATGAGAATTATTTTGCGAGATTTTTCATCTCTATCTAGTATCGCATATCCAATTCGATGCGAGCCGGGGTCAATGCCTATTATCCGTGCCAAAATTAAACGTTATTCTCTCTATTATATTTTCTATTAATAAAATTAGAATCATTCATTGTGGAAGAAATAAAAAACATGGCCAAATTTACCCTGCAAATAACTTAAACTATAAAGTCCAAGGTTTCTTTTCAATAGAAATTTTTATTTAAGAAGGAAAACTTTTATTCGTGAATATATCCCCAGCTTTTTAGAATCTGCCTTACCTCTTCCCCCATTCCAGAAGATGTAGAGATTTCTTTTTCGCCGGTAAGTTTTGCATCATTGTAAATCCATGGTATATCTGAATTCTTCGATCCCGATGGAGTTGAATTAGAAATTAAAATTTGTGGATAGACACCAATTGAAGGTTGGTTTAAAATTCCCCACTTGCCTACTCGAAATTTTTCCACTCTCTGATTTAAATAAACGGATAGAGAAAATTCAAAACTTGGATGAACGGTATCTATTACCATTTCCCTCGGCAAATTATTTCCACGGAATTCAAAACTAAAACTTCTTTTACTTAAAATTTTGATTCCAAATTCTTTTTGATTTGGAATTTTATAAATCGCACCCTGTAATTGCATAGTGCCAGAATAAATTTCTGAATCTGTTTTTTTAGGAAACAGAATATGAAAAGAATTAGTGATAATTGAATGCTTGTCCAATTCCTTCTCGGCTAGAACAAAAAAAGAACTCTCCTTTGCAAGGTTTTGTTTTTCCTCCGGGTCATGCTCAATATCATACAGTTCATCCAATTCTGAGTCAAATAAATATCTACCGGCTAATTGTGAGTTTGTGTAAGCGGGGTAGAACCGAACATATTTAAATTTTTCTGTTCGCACAGACTCAGATAGTCGTCCTTCTGTAAAAATTGAATCCTCAACACCAAAAGTTTCCCCGAACATTGACTTTGAATAATCAAACCCTCTAAAATCTTTTTTATGAAAAGATACATTAGAAAGACCTAATATAGTGGGAGTAAGAGATAGTAACGAAACTGATTTATCAAACTTTTTAAATAGAATTTTACTCTGAATTGATTTTGCCGGCTTAATCATGTAAGGAACTTTTATTTCTTCTTCAAAATGAGTCATTCCATGTCCATACTTTACACCATACACTCCGTTTGCCTCATGAGTATGATGATCACTAAATAATTCTCCATGATCAGCGGTTAATACAATAGTAGTCTCATCATAAAGATTTCTCGATTTTAAATCCTTTACAATTCGACCTAACTCTTCATCCGCATAACGAATTTCACCATAATATCTTCTTATGGTTGGATTTGTAGTGTTCCAAACTCTTGGATCGGTTTCCTGTTGTAAGTCTCTCATTATACGCGATGGGGGTTCGTAAGAGCCGTGGGGAGTATTAAAATTTACATGCAAGAAAAAAGGAAAATGTTTATTTCTATTTAGAAAATCAATTGTTTCATCTGCTATTTTTTTTGTATCATCAATGTCTTTTCCAATTTGTATAAGTTCATGAAAACCGATATCAAAACCAACGCCGGTATAATCCAGCAAGAAAACATTATTCATAATGCTAGCGGTATAATAGAAGTTGTCTCTCAATTTATTTATAAGGTTTTGTCTATCCACTTTATAAAATATTTTTTTTTGCACAGGACTTACATCAAAACCAATGTTCCCAATTCCCAAATTCGATGCATAGTCAGAATAGAACATGGATAACATGGAAGGTTTAGTCCAGTTCGCATTCACAAATGCTTTCGGAAAAACAATTGAATCCTCTGCAAGTTCATCGATATTTGGAGAAGTTGGAAATTTTAGCCCTGTATAACTCAGAGAATCTGCTCTGAGAGCATCTACTACAAATAAAATTATATTTGGCTTAATGTTCTTATACTCTACAGGCGTTAAAATAGGATGAGCCAAAAATGCAAATGCCTGGTTGGCATTCCAAATAAATTTCAAATTGCGGTTAATTCTTATTTTGCGCTCATAGCTAGTCCAGGTCTCAAAACTATCCAATAAAATTGTATTTTCAGATTGGATAACTCCATCTACTTCAATAGACAGGCTACCATTTATTTCATTAACATCGGAAAGAATTCCGGCATCGAGTCTTAGATTGTATAGCCCGGGCTTAATGGAAAACTCCAAGCTAGATTTTGGAGACAAAAGGATTGAATCCTGTGAGTGATTTATAAAATAAGTTTTATCAGTATTAAAAGTAATTTGTGTATTTAACCATTTTCTATTTGAATCTAACTTAGAAAATCTACCGGGATTCTTTTTCCAGTGGCTTACGAGATTTTTTTTCTCATCGAATCTAAATTTACTTGGAACAGAAGAGACTACTTCCCTTGTCAAATCTACTGGATTTAATATTTCCGGTAACTCAGGCTTATCCGCACAAGAAAAAAGAAGAAATAGAGATAAAGTAAAGGAAAAAAATTTCTTCATGGACTTATTTGCTTACAGGATGTCTATACATCATAAATAAAAGTCCAATCATCCAATATCTCTAAAAACTATTCGCTTTCGAGCACAGCAAAATCAATCACAGAATCATCATCTTTGAGGTTAACGACTCTTACTCCCTGAGTAGAGCGACCGATAACCGAAATATCTTTTGCTTCCATACGGATAATCATTCCTGATTGAGCAATGATAATTACTTCATCTGTAGGCTTGATGGAAGAAATGCCAACAGAGCTTCCGTTCTTTTCTGTAATCTTGAGATAAGTCATTCCGCGTCCACCTCTACCTTTAGTAGCAAACTCAGCGTATTCCATTCTCTTTCCATAACCTTTTTCAGTGATGACTAGCAAGTCGGAATCTTTTTCTACGATTGTAACCCCAGTCACAAAATCACCATCGGAGAGTCTCATTCCTCTTACACCGCCCGCAGTTCTTCCCTGTGTTCTAAGCTTAGCTAAATTGGTTCTAACGGCTAATCCTCGTTTACTTGCAAGAATTACATCTTGCTCTGGCTTTAAGAGATTAACATAGATTAGCTGATCTTTTTCATCCAACCCAATAGCAATGATTCCATTTTTCTTTGTGTTAGAGAATACACTGAGTGGAGATTTTTTGATGACTCCATTTTTTGTTGCCATAAGAATTGCATCTTCGCTAAACTCTTTAAATGTGCAAATGGAAGTAATGCTTTCTTCGTTTCCGAGATTTATAATTGCCTTGAGTGATTTTCCTCTTGCTTCTTTTGTTCCAACCGGAAGCTCATAGACTTTCATCATAAAAACTTTTCCACGATTGGAGAATAGCATAATATTGTCATGTGTTGAGGCTACGCGGATAATTTTAATAAAATCATCCCGCTTGGTAGATGCACCCTGCACACCTTTACCGCCGCGCTTCTGACGTTTAAATGTATCAATCGGAAGTCGTTTGATAAACTGGTCTTCTGAAATTTGAATCACGACATCTTCGTCATCTATTAAATCCTGCGCCTCAAAAGATGTGCTTGCAATGCTTTCATTGCTAATTTCAGTTTTTCTATCTGTTCCAAATTTATCGGATACAGTCTGTAATTCGGTAGTTACAATTGCATCAACACGTGCTGGTTTATCTAGAATGTCTTTCAAGTCAGCAATGAGTTTACGAATTTCTTCTAACTCGTTGATTATCTTTTGGACTTCGAGAGAGGTTAATCGCTGTAATCTCATATCTAGAATTGCATCTGTTTGCACTTCTGAGAGTGGGAATGCAGTCATTAATCCAACTTTTGCTTCGGCTGGATTTTTAGAAGCACGGATAATACGGATTACCTCATCAATATTATCGAGTGCAATCTTTAAGCCTTCTAAGATATGCGCTCTCTCTTCGGCTTTACGAAGATCATACTTGGTTCTTCTTACAATGACTTCGCGGCGATGATCAATAAATGCAATAAGAGTTTCTTTAAGATTAAATATTTTTGGCTTGTTATTTAAAATTGCAAGCATGGTGATTCCATAACTTACTTGCAATTGTGTGAGTTTAAAGAGTTGATTTAAAATAACTTGTGAATTGTAATCTTTTTTAACTAGAAGTTCAACTCTCATTCCTTTTCTATTAGATAAATCTAATATTTCAGAAATACCTTCTACGACTTTTTCGTTTATTAACTCGCCGATTTTTTCTAGTAGAACTTTTTTATTTACCTGGTAAGGAATTTCTGTAATTACGATTACTTCTCTTCCTTTTGCATTCTCTTCGATTTCAACTTTAGAGCGAATTCGAATAGAGCCTTTTCCAGTTGTATAAGCGGATAATAGACCTTCGCCGCCAATCACAATACCACCGGTTGGAAAATCGGGACCTTTTATAATTTTAATTAAGTCCCGAATCGGAACTTCTGGATTTTTAATGACTTCCACTACAGCGGCTATTGTTTCTTTTAAATTGTGCGGAGGAATATTGGTCGCCATACCAACTGCGATACCGGAAGAACCATTGACTAAGATATTTGGAAAGTTAGCAGGAAGAACGTCCGGTTGTTGTTTGGTATCATCAAAGTTAGGCGAGAAGTTCACAGTCTCTTTATCAATATCGCGAAGAAGTTCTTCCGCCATTTTAGCGAGACGGGCTTCAGTGTAACGATAGGCGGCAGCGTTGTCTCCGTCCACAGAACCAAAATTCCCCTGTCCATCAATGAGAGGAACACGAAGAGAAAATTCTTGCACCATACGAACTAACGCATCATAAACAGAGCTATCTCCGTGTGGATGGTAGTTACCTAAAACTTCCCCGACAATTTTAGCGCATTTTACATAAGCCTTGTCTGATCTCCAGGCACGCTCATTCATAGCGTGTAAAATTCTGCGGTGAACAGGTTTTAGCCCGTCTCTTACATCGGGAAGAGCGCGTCCTACAATCACACTCATCGCATACCCCAAGTATGCGTCTTTCATTTGGTCTTCTACTTCTACTGGAATGACCTTTGTTCCATTCTTGATTGCTTCTGCAATATCAGGTCTAGATGCTGTGCTAAATTTTAAAGTTTTGGTGCTTGTTTCTTCGTCTAAATTTGCCATTGTATTCCTATTGATTAATTCTTGTTATCCCCTAGACTATAAATCTAAGTTTGCTACTTTTAGAGCGTTGTCTTCTATGAATCTTCTGCGCGGACCAACTTCATCACCCATTAGGGTTGTAAATGTTTCCTCTGCCTCTACTAAATCATCGAGTCGAACCTGTAAGACAACTCGCTTAGCAGGATCCATTGTAGTTTCCCAAAGTTGCTCTGGATTCATTTCACCCAAACCTTTGTAACGTTGAATGATTGTCTTTGCTTCTTTTCCATGCTTCGCTAAAATTTCATCTTTCTCTCTGTCCGAATAAGCGTAATCAGCCTCTTGCCCTTTCTTGATTTGATAGAGAGGAGGTTGGGCTATATATAAATAGCCTCTCTCGATTACAGGTCTCATATAACGAAAGAAAAATGTTAATAAGAGAGTGCGAATATGCGAGCCGTCAATATCAGCATCAGTCATGATTACGATTTTGTGATAACGAATTTTATCTACGTTGAATTCATCATTTCCAATTCCAGTTCCCATGGCAGAAATGAGTGTGCGGATTTCTTCATTAGCCAACATTTTATCTAAGCGTGATTTTTCTACGTTTAGAATTTTACCTTTGAGCGGAAGAATGGCTTGCGTATTTCTATCACGTCCTTGCTTGGCAGAACCACCGGCAGAATCTCCCTCTACTAAGTAAAGCTCTGAGTGAGCGGGATCTTTTTCAGAGCAGTCTGCTAATTTCCCGGGAAGTCCGCCACCTTCTAGAACGGTCTTACGTCTTGTTAGATCGCGAGCTTTTCTAGCGGCTTCTCTTGCTTTTGCGGCAAGCATTGATTTTTCGATAATCTTTTTGATAATAGCAGGATTTTCTTCAAAGTAATTAGTCAACCGCTCAGAGACTATCGTTTGCATGATGCCTTTTACTTCGGCATTGACTAATTTTTCTTTTGTCTGCGAATTGAATTGTGGTTGCGGGACTTTAATGGAAATAACAGCCGTTAGCCCCTCACGAACGTCCTCTCCCGAAAATCCGCTATCCATTTTTTTTGCTGTGTTCGGATCTTTTTTTAAAAAATCATTTAACGTTCTTGTAAGGGCAGCGCGAAATCCTTCTAAGTGAGTTCCGCCTAAACTATTGTTAATTGCATTTGTAAAACAAAAAATATTTTCAGAGTAAGTATCTGAATATTGGAGTGCAACTTCTGCCATGACTCCGTCTTTTTGACTTTCGAAGTGAATTACTTTGTCGTGAATTGGATGCCTACTTTCATTTAACAATTCTACAAAGGAAACAATTCCACCTGAATAATTAAATTCTGCAGAGTGACCATCTTCTTTTCGTAAGTCTTGGATTTTAAGATTGAGTCCTTTGTTTAAGAAGGCCATTTCTCTAAATCGAGAAGAAAGCATATCGTATTGAAATTCTGTCGTTGTAAAAATACTTGCATCGGGTTTGAAGCGAACAGTAGTTCCAGTGCCTGCAGCATCTCCAATAATGGCTACCGGCTTATCGGGAATACCCGTATAATATTTTTGATAGTATAATTTTCCACCTTGATGAACTTCTACTTCTAACCATTCTGATAAAGCATTTACAACGCTAACGCCTACTCCGTGTAAACCGCCAGATACTTTGTAAGCATCATTTTCGAACTTACCACCTGCGTGTAAAATGGTTAAAACAACTTCAATGGTTGAAACACCTTTGTCGGGGTGAACGCCTGTTGGAATTCCGCGTCCATTATCAGACACTTCAATGATATTGCCTGGAAGAATTTTAATAAGGATATGGGAGCAATGTCCGGCCATTGCCTCGTCAACGGAGTTATCTACTACTTCATAGACCATTTTGTGAAGTCCAGACTCGTCTTGCGTTCCGATATACATCCCGGGACGTTTTCGAACTGCTTCTAGACCCTCTAAAATCTTGATTTTTTCCGCGCCGTAAGTTGCTTCTTGTTGACTCATAAAATAACCCTCATATAACAATCCTATATTCT
>Ga0209174_10000324_pt1 | contig 36764 bp, 21 predicted proteins | sample JI91814BDNA_FD_187505 | JGI IMG/M metagenome (GOLD analysis project Ga0209174, IMG submission 187505) | Wastewater effluent complex algal communities from Wisconsin, to seasonally profile nutrient transformation and Carbon sequestration -... | ecosystem: Engineered > WWTP > Effluent > Algae...
TTTATTAGTGCTGCACCAGATATGCCCTTCCTTATCAAAAGCCATCGCATAAATACATTCATCGGGCAGGCCGGTTTCCTTATTGAACTGCTGCAGGATTGTTCCGCTGGTATCTGTTACAAAAATTCCTTTGTTAGTACCAGCATAAATCTTCCCTTTTCTGTCGTTCAGGTAACACCTGATGCCACCTGTATTCTTAAAGGGAATTCTTTTAACAGTGCTGAAATCTTTTTCATCCAGAAAAACAAGTTCATCATTATAATGAATGACAAAATAGGGTTTGCTGTAAACGCCACTCATGATATACCCGTTGGCTGTAGGATACACATCAACTTTGCTGTTATTAAAATCCAGCCGGTAAATTTTTGTTTCAGATAAAACGACGGCTTTTTCCCTGTCCTGGTATAACAATTTGCAGAAATATCCAACTCCTGTGCTTCCCGCCTGAAGGTGGGAAATAAACGGCAAAAGGGTCAAGGTTTTTAAATCCCCGCTCAACTTCCAAACAGCATTTGCGCGAAATGCAAAAATAAAATACTCGCCTTTTTCATTTTTTAAAATCGTATTCGGACCCAGCGATTTGCCTGTACCTGAAGGGATTGGTATCTGCTTTATCAATTGCCGTGTTGTATCAAATATCAATATTCCGGTGGTAGCGGCTCCTGCCAATACCCTGTTTCTTTCTCTATCAGCAAGTAAAGCTATTATGAAGTTCTTTTCCCGGGACCCGGTGCTGTAATAGTTCAAAGGATAATTCCTGGCAATTATTTTACGTATCCCTCCTGTAACCGTCCTTAAAAAAAGATTTCCGAAATTATCCTGCAGCATATCCTGAATGGTGGCACCAGCAGCAGGGGGTTCATTTTGATAATTTACGATTTCATATTTAAAATGACGAAAAGATGTATCCGTTTCGTAAACTCTTTCGTTAATGGAAAGTAACATCCTGTTTTGCCACTGAAAAATAACACACCTGCTGATTTCAGTTTGCTCCTCACCGTCAAGATGAATCTGTCGCTTTTGGCTTGTTACAGTATTTATTACCTGCAATGTACCCTTTGGATTATAAGTATAAAATAAAATTTCATGCTCATTGATTTGCCTTAGGAGAAAGTACGAAATATCCGGGTATACAGGCGATTGAAACAACAGCTCACCCTTTTTTAAATCCCAGGTGTATATCCTTTTATTGACAATCATAGCAACTTTACCGCCAATGATATTGTCGCTTAGCTTTGGATTGTAGGAGAAGTCCTTTTTATAATCCGGCAGTCCGGTTTTAAAAATGGACTGTAATTTGAAACTGCCGGCATTGATACCAATGATTTCAGCTGCTTCGGTATAAAAATAAATAACGCCATCATTTTCCCCGATAAATTCTGAAGAAGTGGTGCAGATCTCTTTATAAGCGTATATCAGCGCAAACTTATTCCCTTTATCGTCATACCTGCTGATTCCATTCAGATGACTGACAAGTAAACTACCGTCTTTGCATTTGAAAAACCGGGAAAATTTATTATCAGGCAGTCCGGGCTGTATCGGCTCGAATAAAAAATTTTTACCATCAAAGCGCTGCAAGCCATTGGGGTAGGATAACCACCAGCAATTATTTTTATCAAAGGCCATGTCGTGGATGGTGCTTTGCAACAGCCCCTCATTTACATTGTAGCTGAAGCTGTTGAAGCGGCTGTATTGCTGCGCACATAATGGCCTGAAGAGCACCACAAGAAAAATAGATATTAATATCAGGCTGCGTTTGATCAATCAGGTGCTTTTATGTATTCTTAAAATTACGGATTAGTTTTTTAAATGACATCTAATCCAAAAGGAGTATAGGCGAACGGGAAGGTTGAAAATATATTCGTTTCCCTAAACGCGGACTACTGGATGAAATCACCCCTACTACTATTCACTCTTTACTGTTTACGCCAAATGCAAAAGAGCAAAATGTTTTTCCACCGAATCGGGTGGGCATTCATTCTATTTCTTTTAGCAGTCGACATTTCTACTGCCCAGGCCCCCCAGGTATTAAAAGATATTAATCCTTATCTGACACTCTCTTCACAAACAACAGCAGGGTATAACTATAAAGGCTATAACGGGTTTGTTTATTATTCGGCAGACGATGGCACCAATGGATTTGAGTTATGGAGAACTGATGGCACGGAGGTAAATACGGAACTGGTAAAAGACATCGTTACAGGTGCAGGTTCCTCCAGTCCACAGGCTTTTTTTGAAATGGGTGGTATCTTATATTTTTCTGCTATCAGTTCCGGTATAGGCAGGGAATTATGGAAGACCGATGGCACGGCTGCCGGTACAGTGCTGGTGAAAGATATCAATCCCGGTTCGGCCAGTTCATCGCCGTCCAGCTTCACAGAGGTGAACGGGGTGCTGTATTTTACGGCTGTCACTTCCGCCAATGGCCTGGAGCTATGGAAAAGTGATGGTTCGGAAGCCGGTACGGTCCTGATCAAAGATATTCTGAGCGGCAGTACGAGTTCTTTTCCGCTGAATCTAACAAAAGCAGGAACCCTGCTCTATTTTACTGCAGATGATGGAGTCAACGGAACGGAGATATGGGTATCCGATGGCAGTAGTACCGGAACCTTTATGCTGAAAGATATTATACCGGGGTTTTCAACTTCCAGTCCATCCAATCTCACTCCTGTGGGCAATTATATCTATTTCAATGCCTCAGATGATAATACTATCGGGAACCCCGAGTTGTGGAGAACCGATGGCACGACAGCAGGAACGGTGCTGATAAAAGATATCGAACCGGGAATTGAGGGATCTGATCCTCAAAATCTGATCAACCTCAACGGCACGCTGTTTTTTACAGCTACCACAATCAGCAATGGAACCGAATTATGGAAAACTGATGGTACGGAAGCGGGAACGGTGCTGGTAAAGGATATAAATGTGCTGGGTTCCGGCGGGGCTCCGTTTGGATTGACCGTGATGGGCAATACGCTATACTTCTATGCCTTCACGGATGCCAATGGTTCAGAATTATGGAAAAGCGATGGCACAAATGCAGGTACCGTTCTGGTAAAGGATATTCAAGCAGGCCCGGGTTCCAGTGTGTCATCTGATTTAATGAACGTAAATGGCACCCTTTTCTTTACGGCCAACACCACTACTGAGGGAAATGAATTATGGAAAAGTGATGGGACCACTGCGGGAACATTGCTGGTGCAGGATATCAATCCGGGTTCAGCCTCTTCTTCTCCTACCCGGATTACGGCGGTCAATGCTGATGTATATTTCAATGCCACACAGGGCGGCACTCAGTACCTGATGAAAACCACGGGTGGAGGTACCGGTGTTACCACGCTTAACAATACCGTGGTCAGTGGCGGAACCTTTGTCAGCTTTTTCGGGTTCGCGAATAAGCTGTTTTTCATGTATGATGGTTACAAACCCGGTATTCCTTCAACTGCCACAGGTCGTGAACCATGGGTAAGTGACGGTACCAATGCTGGCACCATGCTGGTAAAAGACATTAATACAGTGATCAGCGCAAACAATGCAAATCCCGCATCATATGCCAGTGCTGGTAATAACGTATATTTTGCTGCTACGAACTCCAGTAATGGAGTAGAACTTTGGAAAACAGACGGCACCGAAGCAGGGACCGTTTTATTGAAAGATATTATTCCAGGCAGCAGCAGTTCCAGTCCGGCCAATCTCACCAATGTAAACGGCACCATATTTTTTACAGCCAATGCTACAGGATTTGGTATTGAACTCTGGAAAACAGATGGAACAGCAGCCGGTACAGTGATGGTAAAAGATATTCGTACAGGCTCATCATCTTCCAGCCCTACTTTACTAACGGCATCGGGTAGTACTCTTTATTTTGTTGCCAATGATGGTACCACCGGAAATGAATTATGGAAGAGTGATGGTACTGTAGCAGGAACGGTATTAGTAAGTGATATTGTTGCCGGCACAGGCAGTCCTTCACCGGTACTGCTGACTGATGCAAACGGAACTTTATTTTTCCGTGCAACAGTGTCCGGCATTGGTTCCGAATTATGGAAGAGTGATGGCACTGCTGCAGGTACGGTACTGGTAAAAGATATTTCGGCAGGTGCCGGCTCTCCGAATATTGATGAAATCGTTGCCTATAACGGAAAAGTATATTTTCCTGCAAATGATGGGGTGAATGGAGAGGAACCATGGGTAAGTGACGGGACAACCGCAGGCACCACTTTATTGTTGAACATTGCGCCTAACGGATCCTTTCCGAATTCCAATCCCAGAAATTTTGCTGTAGCAGAAGGTAAATTATATTTTACAGCCTTTACTGCAAGCACATCATTTGAGCCCTGGGTAAGCGATGGTACAGGTGCCGGTACGTATATGATTACTGAAATTATTCCTGGCGGTAGCGGATCCACCCCAATAGGTTTTACTGGTATGAATGGTTTGGTATATTTCAACGCCGGTGCCTCAGGTACTGGCCGGGAGCTTTGGAAAACAGATGGAACTGCAGCAGGCACACAATTAGTAAAGGATATTAATACAGGTGCAGCCAATTCATCCCCGGAGCTGCTGACCGTTGTCAACAATACATTATTTTTCCGTGCCACTACAGCCAGTGAAGGTCTTGAATTTTTTAGAAGCGATGGTACTGATATCGGAACAGTTGGTTATGATTTATTTCCCGGCTCAACCAATTCTTCTCCTGATAATTTCACCCCTTTAAATAGTAAACTTTTATTTGATGCCACCCATCCCACATTTGGGATAGAAATGTGGAAAGCTATCGCCTCCCCTTCGTCTTCATTTACAATCGTTGGAGATACGATACCTTGTGTATCAGGTATTGCTGTTTACAGGGCTTCCGGAATTGTAAACGACGGATTTACTTTTAACTGGACTTTACCGCTGGGTGGTGGTACCATTCTAAGTGCATCGGATTCAGTTGTCGTGAGATGGGATACAGCCGGCACCAGGGCGGTGCAGTTAGTGCTTTCAAATGAAGCCGGCAGTTCCGCTCCAAAACAAAGAAGCGTGGTCGTAAGCGGTACCCCACCCTCAAGGACTCCGGTAATTTTTAACTTTGCCCGCACCCTGAGTGTGGATTCTGTATTGCAAAGTGCATCTCTCAAATGGTTCCGAAATGATACCGTGATCAATGGTGCAACCAACTCCTCCTATTATGCAGGCCTGGCAGGAAATTATACGCTGAAATATAAAAATGATTGCGGCTATGGCCCTCCCTCCAATGTTTTTAACTTTCCGGCAGATACCATTTCACAAACCATCATATTCCCACATACCGACACCATTACCCTGGCACCGGGCTTAAGGATCGCATTACCGGCCACTGCCAGTTCGGGTCTTCCGGTATTTTATCAGAAAATCAGCGGCCCCGGTAATGTAGTGAATGATTCGCTTCTGCTAACAGCGGTAGGCACCATTATCATCAAAGCCCTGCAACCCGGTGATGATTTATATAGTCCTGCATTGCCTGTTTACGACACGATCATCGTCAGGAAAGGAAATCAAATTATCAGTTTCGATTCTATTACGTCAAAAATTTATCCGGTAGCGACTTTCCCATTGACGGCTACATCATCTGTTGGTCTGCCGGTTAGCTTTTCAATCATTTCAGGTGCTGCCACTATTTCCAACGGTAACCTGAACATAGCCGGGGCAGGCACTATTACCGTAAGAGCCACGCAAAGCGGAGATGCCAATTATAATGCAGCAATAGCTGTAGACAGAACCTTTTGTGTCGGTGTCAGAACGTTGACGGCCATCACAGGTATTACCTCTCCTTGTTTTGCCAGCTACCGGTATAACACACAAAAAATTGCAGGAGCCAATTATGTATGGACATTAAGTGGCGGTGGTATACTGACAACAAACAATGATACCGCCTGGGTACAATGGCAAACAGCGGGAACACATACTTTAACGGTAAAAGCCAACAGTAGCTGTGACCCGGAGTATACCAACCTACAGCAACTTAATATTACCACTTCTAATAACACAACGATTGGCGCTGTTTCAGGTATGTTCCCTGTGGATGGAATTGTTGATCAGCAGTTACCATTACGTTTATCCTGGATACCCGGAATCAATAATGTGTATTATGATCTCTATGTCTGGGATTCCGCAGCAACAGAACCCTTAGTACCTTATGTATCCAACATATCCGATATAGCATACACCCTACCCAGAAACGCCCCCTTCCCTTATAACAAAACCTATAAATGGAAAGTGGTTGCTAAAAACCCCTGTGCCCAATTGGCAGGACCCATTCAGCATTTCAGACTGATACCCTTACCTGATTTAGTGATCAGTGAATTGCTGGCACCGCCAACGGCCACATCTGGTCAAACGATCAGCATCAGCTGGAAAGTAACCAATATCGGCCCCGGAAAAACTTTGCCTGACCAGTCTTGGGTAGATGGAATATATTTTGCACTGGACACTGTTCCGAATGTGAACTTAGCCAACCCAGTCCCTTTCCCATCATCCTGGAGCCAGTTAACTGCTGCCGGAAGACCATTATTAGTGGGAAAGAAAACCAGGCCCGCGGCACTCGACAGCGGACAGTTTTACACCAATAGTATTGACTTTACACTGCCACTGAGTTATAATTTTCCGGTGTATGTATATGGTATTGCCGCCAATAACGGCGCTATTTACCGCATATTACAGGCCAGTAATGCGAATGATACCACCAGGGCTGCTAACCAGATAATCATAACAGAGCCCCCTGTTCCGGATCTGCGTGTTGATTCTATATTTACAACTGCCTCCATTTTTTCAGGCAGTACCATGAATGTTACTTACAAAGTAAAAAACTATGGTGTGCTAACTCCTGCAGGAGGCTATTGGGTGGATTCATTCTTTATATCCCAAAATCCGTTGTTTGACAGAAACCAGTGCATCCCGCTGAATGCACCAAAGACAAATGGTTCCTATTATCCTTTTGCACTTGGCGCATCGGCATCTAACAATGTTCAGTTGAATGCAGACAGCAGTGTCACAAAAAGTCAGCAGGTAGTCATTCCCAATTTCATTTTCGGCACCTGGTTTATTTATGTAAAAACAAATGCAGGAACAACCAGTGGCAATTTTATTTACGAAGGGGCACTCAACAATAATAATGTCAACCAGGCATTACTGCAGATTTATCTGACTCCAACCCCTAAACTGACTGTCAGCGCCCTCAACGTTCCTGTAACAACGGCCAGTACTACACAGCCGATCGGGGTCAACTGGACTATTAAAAATGATGGCTTCCGCGACAATATTGAGAAGAACAGGGGACACTATATCACCATGGGCACCTGTTTTGTACCCTGTAGCCCGCCAAGAGCAAATTGCGTGGCCACAATTGCTTCGGTCACCAGGGATAGTGTGGTATTCGGTGGCAGCTACTGGATAGACAGGGTTTATCTCAGTACAGACTCAACCGGATTAAACATTGCCAATGCCACTTTGGTAAAAGAAGTAAAGCATGGCACCGAAAATTCCGGAGTTTACCAGGATGCAGGCGGTCCGTTATTCAGTTTCGTTAGTTGTCCTGCTGCCGCCTTTGGTAATATAAATGTGGCAAACGAGATTAAACCCGGTGCTGACTATGCCAAAGCGGAAAACTTTACAATACCTTCTACTCTTCAGCCGGGCACTTACTATGTTTATGTTTATACCAATCCAACGAAAAAAGTATTCGAATATCCCGGTACTCCCCAGATCAGAAGAAGCAGTATACCCATCAGTATCCAGCGACCAGATGCCGTGGTATCTACTATTGATTGTCCGCCTACTGCCTCCGGCGGACAAACGATCCTGATTAATTACAATGTGCTGAATAATGGCCCCGGGGCTGTATTCAATCATCAGCGGAAGGACCGTTTGTATATCAGCAATAACCCAAGTTATGACGGCACGGCACAGTTACTCAGCACACAAACTTTTACAGAAAGCCTGCCGGTTGGCACAAATGTTCCCCATACATTCAACTACGACCTGCCCCCGTCTTTAACAGGCACGAGATATTTTTATGTGATTGCCAATTACGACAGCCTCTTCAAAGAAACCAATCAAACCAATAACATCAGCGTCGCCGCCACTTTATCTGTAACCGCTGCCCCACCCGCTGATTTGATTGTCAGTTCTGTTCTGCCACAGGATTCTGTTTTGTTACAATCACCGGCCCTGTTTAAATATACCGTTATCAATAGCGGAACAGGACCTACAATAGGTAACTGGACCGATAGCTTATTCATCAGTTGCAGCCCGGTTTTTAATGCTGCTACTGCGAAGTTTGTAACAAAGCGTACACAAACAAGGGTGGTCCCCTCCGGAGGTAACTATACGGACTCGTTTACCTATACCATTCCGAAAATGAGTTACGAGATCAATAACTGTTTTCCGCAGCAGACCTATGCCCCCGGATACTTTTTTGTAAAAACAAATGCCGATAACGGAGCTTATGAAGGCGGTGCCAACAGTAATAATACAACGGCAAGTACCAATCGGGTGATCATCAACCCACTGGTAGATCATCTGATGGTATCGGCTTCCATGAACAGGGATACCGTATCACTTGGCAGTCCATTTTCTGCTTCCTGGAAAGTAAAAAACACCGGGTATAAACCATTCTCATCGTACTATTATTTTTATGAAGATGGTATCTTCTTTTCACCCGATTCTATCATCAATGCCAATGATGTACAGGCATTGGGGTACCGGAATTTTAATACCATCAACCGGAATGACAGTCTGGTAACTTCAACATCACTATTGCCCCCGGATGTACCTGCAGGGGACTACTATGTGATTGTAAAATCAAATTACTCCAACCGGATTCTGGGCGAAAAAATACTGGGCAACAACAATGATTTTGTCCGGGATATCAGCGGTCAGGCGAAGAAGATACACCTGATCAGGCCCCCGCTTCCTGATCTGGTGGACAGCATTATTTCGGTGCCTGCTTCAGTTATCATGGGACAACCCTTTACGGTCGTTTACAAGATCACCAATATTGGTCCTGCAGCTACATTTCCGGGAGGATGGAAAAACGATTTAACCTTATCAACGGATTTCGAACCGGAAGTGGGTGACCGGTTAGTTTCCAGCAAAACCAGAACAACAGCATTGGCTGCAGGAGCATCGTTTCTTGATACCGTTACCTGTACCATGCCCACCAACATAGCACCCGGAAATTATGTGTTGATCGGCAGGGCCAATGCCAATAATGCTATTCCGGAAATCACTAAAACTAACAATCTGGGTTTCGGATTTATAGAAGCACAAATGCCGGATTCAACTGATCTTATTGTGGAGAATATTATGCAACCGGACACCGTGTACCTGGGTTACACAATTGACACCGCCAAATGGGTGGTTAAGAATATTTCAAGTGCCCGCGTAAGGGGCTGGGTCACCGATGGCATCTACCTTTCATCTGGCAATCTGCTGGACTCAACCGCGACTTTGCTGAGCTCCAAAAAACGCTTTATTGATTTATTGCCATTTGAAACAGATACTCCGCTGCTGACACCGATGGTAACAACTGCTACAGAAGGCCATTATAATTTGTTTGTAAAAACAGATCTGCTGAATAATATCATTGAACTGGATAAAACAAATAATACCAGCGTCTCTCCCACTCCTATTTATGTAAAAGCAAAAGAACTGAAGCTGGATATTCCGGAACTGAATACACTTCAAACCATTAACAGATATTACAAACTGCGGATACCCGATTCCCTGCAGGGATCTACTACTCTTGTTACACTGAAAACAGACGATTCCCTGCTGGTAAGAAATGAAATGTTCATCGGCGGCGGATTTGTCCCTACTCCGGCCAATTACGATTACAGGTTTGAAATACCGAACTATGGCAACCAGCAAATTGTATTAAGTGAGGTTAGTGATTCCGTTTATTATATCATGTACCGCTGCGTTTCTGCCAATCCCCCGCTGCAGGATATTACACTCAAAGCGGTGGTGCTGCCATTCGCCATCCTTAATGTTCAAACCAACAGCGGAGGTAATATCGGAAATGTAACCGTACGGATAAGAGGTTCTTTGTTCAGGGATAGCATGATCGCCAAACTGAGCAATGGAACAACGACTATTTATGCTTCTGCGGTGTATTATACCAATAATACACAGGTATACGCCACCTTCCCCTTACAGGGCAAGCCGATTGGCATTTATGACCTGACACTTATTAAGCCCGATGCTTCCACAGCGGTTTTACCTAATGGATTTTCTATTGTCACAGGCAATAATGGCGGACTGATAACAGGTGGTGGTCCCAATACGGGACCTGGTAACGGCAATGCACCCGGTTGCGACCCGGGTGCTGCCAGTGGATTAAACTCACAACTGGTGGTGGATCTCATTGTACCTGCCAAAGTGGTCAGAGGCAGACCTGTAGTGATTATTATCAACTTCAGCAACCCCACCAATTTTGATTTACCAGTGCAGTCAAGGGTTTTATACAATGATGAGGATGTGAAGATGGCATTTACCAAAGCCGGCATTCCAACCGGTACTTCCACACTGTACCTGGAGTTTTCTGAATCGGGAGGTCCTCCGGGCATTATCAGACCCGGTGGAGGGGGATCCATCATCATCCATTGTTTTGCACCACCACAGGTCCCTGAAGACAGATCAGTATTGTTTAAACTTCAATAAAGCCAGCTAAATATATTTTATGTATCGCCTGCAAAATATTTTTACCAGGAAGATTGGCAGTTACCGGATGGCGCTGCTGGTAATGTTTACTGTCAGTTGCCTGGCCTCACAGGGTCAGAACCTGAACAATCCCAATAAGCGGGGTCCATTAAGTACCCAGGTAAATACTTTAAGTGGAAACTTATTCATTCCCCGTACCGATTTGTATGTACCGGCCAGGGGCTTTAACATGAATATCCGCTTTAACTATAATAGTTTTTTGTTCACAGAAGAATATGGATATGGCAAAGGATGGACTTTTGAATACAATATCCGCTACAGACATGATACAACACCCGGCACAAGACTGATCCTATGGGGTGACGGAAGAGAAGACCAATATGACTCCATCCCCGGCGGTGGTTATAAAACACCCCTTGGATTCTTCAATACACTTTCACAATATCAGCCCAATAAGTATGTGCTGACTGAATTAAACGGAGCGAAATACTTCTTCGATAATTCGGTACACAAAAGGATCACCCGGATGGAAGAACCAAATGGGAATTTCATCAATTTCACCTATACAGATACCCTGCTCAGCAGCATGACCAATGCCTCCGGACAAAGCATCAGTTTTAATTATGATCCGCAGGGAAGGCTGGCATCCCTGGTGGATGCGATTAGCTCACCCAGCAGGACATTCACCTATTCCTATGACACCGGTGGCAACCTAAAGGAAGTGACAGACCCCCTGGGCAACAAATACAAATACACTTACCTGATCAATGGGCCCATGAAATCAGTGGCCGATAAGAATAATAATAAGGTAGATATCATTTACTTCCCCGATTGGACCACCCGGGAGCTGATCGGCTGTAATAAAAGACTGAGCTTCTCCTATGATACACTATCCAAAACCACCTTTGTAACCGATCACCTCAGCACCGGCAACCAGGTAACAAAATACAAATACAAGACAGTCGGGAATATCTCCTGGGTCACTTCCATGTCGGGCAACTGCTGTGGTTTCAATATGAGTTATGATTACGACGATCAAGGCAACCAGATTAAAATGACCGATGCCAACGGACAGGTATATACTTATACCTACGATGCATTTGGCAATATGCTTACCGCAAAAGACCCACTGAATCAAATCAGCACCTATACTTATACAACTGATTTTAAAAAGATCAGCAGTTTTAAGGATCCAAAAGGAAATCTTTATAATATCAGTTATGACAGTCGTGGCAATATGACACAAATGGTAGCCCCGGGCAATCTTATTTATACGGCCACCTACAATTCCAACGGTGACATTATTTCCAGCACCGATCCAAAAGGGAATACTTATACTTACAACTACGATAGTTATGGCAACCCGGTTAATGTTACCGGCCCCAACGGTTATCAGGCCATTTTGTCTTTTGATGCCAGGGGCAACCTCCTCTCTTATACCGATGCAAGAGGGAATATATCTTCCGCAGAGTATGATATCCTGAGCCGCTTGAAAAAAATAACCGACCCCATCAACAATAATATCCAGGTCACTTATGATGCTTCAGGTAATCCGGTTATTGTTAAAAATGAAAACAACGAAACAACAGCACTGAATTTTGATGCCAGCAACCGGCTGGTTAATATAACCGGGCCTACCGGTAATCAATCAAGTTTTACCTATGACGGGATGGATAATCTTATATCGGCCAAAAATGCATTGGGACATGAACTCAAACTGAATTATGATCACAGGAACAGGTTGAAGGGAATAAAAGATCCGGAAAATAACAATACAGCTTTTACATATGATGGAAATGGTAATATCATATCAGCGAGTTTACCCAATGGCCGCCAGGTGAATATTACTTATGATGCCCTCAACCGGATCACGGCTATCAGCGACGCCACCAGTACGATTGCCAGCTATGCGTATGATAAAAACGGGAATGTGACCAGTTATACCAACGCAACCGGTGCCAATACCACGGCTTCCTATGACAGTCTTGACCGCGTGAAGAGCATCACCGATCCATTAGGGAACAGTACTTATTTTACTTATGATAAAAACGATAATATTATTTCAATAACTGACCGGGAAGGTCATATCAGTCTGTATACTTATGACAGCCTGAACCGGGTAAAAACATTTACCGACAATAATGGATTTGTTATCGCAGTGGGATATGACACAGAAAGCAATATCAGTTCGCTGACTGACCAGAATAACAATACGACGACTTATACCTACGACAGTCTGAACAGGAGAAAGCGCATGACTTTCCCCGATGGTAAATATGTTGAATTCACATACGACAAGGAAAGTAATATCACTGCCATCAGGCGTACCGATGCCACTGTCATTACATTGCAGTATGACACGCTGAACAGAGTGGTAAGCCGGACCATGCCCGATGGAGAAGTGCATACTTATACCTATGACAAATTGAACCGGGTACTTACGGCCAGTAACCTGAATGGTACGGTGAGCTATACTTACGATCCACTGAACCGGGTGACTTCCGAAAATTATGACGGAAGAACTGTTCAATACCGCTACAGCATCAGTGGCAGAACACAGACCACTGTTTATCCTGACAGTACAACAGTCATTAAACAATTTGATACCCGCAACCGGCTCACCAGGATTTTAAAAGACAGTGCCACGGTGGCCGAATACAGTTATAACAATGCCAACCAGCTGACGCAAAGAAATTTTAATAACGGAGTGATCAGCAATATGCAATATGATTTTGCCAACCGGCTCAGTAGCCTGACCACTACTGCTGCGAGCGGGATTATACAAAACAGCCAGTTTACTTACAATAAAGAATACCAGAAGACAGCCATCACCCGGAACAATAACCCATCCCTCTCCGAGCAGTTTACCTATGATAATGGCTACCGGCTTACCAATTATAAAAGAGGCCCTGCGGGCAGCCCGGTAATACAAAATTCATATACTTATGATGCCGTAGGCAACCGGACAGCTGCCAACCTGAACGGAGCGGCAACCACCTATACGATTAATAACCTGAATCAGCTCACTGCTGTAAACAGTACCAGTTTCAGTTTTGATGACCGGGGAAATCTTACTTACGACGGAAATTTCTACAAAACTTATGACACAGAGAATCGCCTGATAAAAGATTCCTCCTCCCCTTCTTCAGTGATTACCTATGGATATGATGCCATCAACAGACGCATCATTAAAAGCATCAACGGGAATACTTTAAAATACACTTATAGCGGAGCTGCCCCAATTGAAGAAAGAAATAGCAGCAATGTAATATTGACCCGTACGGTATTCAATGGCTTTTTATCGCCCGTCATGAATGAAAAAGACGGGAATAAGTTCTATTACCACCCGAATGAACTGGGTTCTGTGGAAGCCATTAGTAATAATAACGGAAGACTTACCGAAAGCTATCGTTATGATGTGTATGGAAAATTGTCAATGTATGACAGTTTGAATAATGCTCTGGCCGGATCTATGACGGGCAACCGCTTTGGATTTACCGGCCAGGAGTATGACAGTGCCACAAACAGTTACCGCTTCTTTTACAGAAACTATTCGCCTGAAACCGGGGTCTTCACTCAAAGGGATCTTATTGAATATGGAGATGGGATGGGTATGTACCAGTATGTGGGGAATAATCCGGCAAATGGGGTGGATGTATGGGGATTGGAGCAGAGTAGAGGCTGTGCTTATGATGCGTCGTTGGTATCGTCACCTGCGGGTATTGGTGGTGCTCTCTGGAAATTGGGAGTAGATAATGAAAAAGCCATGGAATTTCTTCAGGATAAAGGGGCAAGATTAAGGGACGCGGCAAAAGACTATAAAAAAGAAGCAATAGCTGCATATAGAGTAACAAAAAATGAGGTATTGCAGGCCATAGAAGCCGGAAAATCTGGCAAAAGCTTCCTCTCTGAGTCAGAACTAATGACTTATGCAAATACATATGTTCAGAAAGGTCTTCAATATTTATCATATACAAAACAAGCAGATGGAGTATCCGCGGCGGCAACCTTCCTTGCCAACTCAGCACCAACCCTTAAAACAATTGGAAAATATGCAGGTCCTGTTGGTTGGGGAATCATAGCTTATGATATAGGCGATAACGGCATAAACACTTATGAATCTTATGTTACCGGGGATACTTATGGCACGACAATGAATGGCATTAAAACAATAGAATCTATTAATAACATTAATCCCTTTTTTGGAATAATTAATGGTGTTTCTGAACTAACAAGCGGTTATACTTTAACTGAAACCAGTGAATTATTAGGTGATGATCTTACGTTTGGCGGCCTTTTTTCTTTGGGAAAAGGGTTTAGATCCGGTTGGGAATGGTATTATAATAATGATGATCTGCTCAATGTTTACCCAGCAGGAGAAGCAGGCTGCAATGAAAACGGCTCCCGCTTAAGGTATATAAGGGTTTATAATCCGGAAACAGGAAAGATGGAGATACTACTCACCTCCGACCCCAACCTGATCAAAGGCCCGGATGGTGCACCAGACAAAGCCTGGATCAGTGTAAAAAACATAATTCCCTATACCATCCTTTTTGAAAATGATACCACTGCTACTGCCCCGGTACAATACCTGAGGATTAGTTCACCGCTGGAACCGAAACAGGATGCTGCTACCCTTGAATTGGGAGATGTGGGATTCAATAATTTTTCATTTGAAATCCCAAAGGGTAATTCATTCTACTATCAGCGATTAGATGCCAGGGATTCCACTGGTTTGTTTATTGATATGACCGCAGGCTATGATATTGTGACCAATAATATTTTCTGGGAGTTCCAGGCCATTGACCCCATTACCCTGCTTCCCCCTGAAGACCCGCTGGCTGGTTTTGTATTTGTACAGGATACCCTGAATCCCGAATACGGACATGGTTTTGTCAACTTTACCATCAAACCCCGGCAGGATGCACAAACACTGGATACGATCGGTGCCAGAGCCTTTATTGTATTTGACCAGAATGATACCATCCCTACCAATATCCATAAGAATACGATCGATGCGGTGGCACCGGTGAGTCAGATCAACACCATTACCAGCATTAGTACGAATCCCATCACGCTTAGCTGGACTGGCGCTGATGATGCCAACGGCAGCGGTATTGATTATTATACAGTATATGTTTCAACCGACCAGCTGAATTACAATGTGTTGTTTCCGCAAATACGCAGAACAGATACCACATTCAGTTTACCACCCGGTTTGAATTACTGCTTCTTTGTACTGGCAACGGACCGGGCTGGAAATACAGAACTTTTACGGCAAGGTGTTACCCAGTGCTCTTCAATTGGCAATGCCTTACCGGTTACCCTGCTTTATTTTAACGGCAGCAATGAGGGCAAAAACAACTTACTGAAATGGGCTACAGCTTCAGAGCAGAACAGTAAAGAATTCAGACTGGAAAGATCACTGAACGGAACTGATTTCAGTCAGATAGCCGTACTCCCTGCAGCCGGCAACAGCGTTTCAGAAAAACGTTATCAATACACCGATCAGCGGATTGACCGCCTCAATAGCCGGGTCATGTTCTACCGACTCAAACAGGTAGATATCGATGAGCGGTCGAAGTATTCGAATATTGTCCGGTTGAATTACAATAAAGATGGCAACTCACCGACGATTGTTTACCCGAACCCGACCAAAGGCGTTATCAATATTTTAGTAGGCGATCTTTCAGTGATTGGCAAGGAAGCCATCATCAGCGATATGAATGGAAGAGTCCTGAAGAAAGTCATTATCACGGCTGCTAACCAGCATATTGATCTCAGCACTTATCCAAATGGATTGTACCTGATCAGGCTGAGCAATGATGAGGTATTAAAAGTGGTGAAACAGCAATAATAATCCTGGAGAATAGATGTTCATTTTGTTTAATGGCCGCCGGGTTTTTCCGGCGGCCATTGCTTTACACTAACTCAAGATGCAATCATTTGCCGTTTAATAATATAAAATCGGGTTGCTTCAAGCGACTGAGGTTCCTGCAAAAAAAACAGGCTTATGCAAGCATAGAGCCGGACAAATGCCGAAAGAAATCGGCGCCAATGGTTTGGTTTTTTATTGGAAGCTATCTAACGATGGAACAGGCCTAACTTACCCATCAACCCACTCGTTCTTTTGGTAGTCACCTCCCTCTCAACCTGACAGGTAAATTTATGGATGGGCGACCTTCCTGATGCGAATATCCCTGCATTGCAGGCTTGTTACAGATCCATCAAAGAGGCTAATAAAACTGGCACTGAACAGTGCGGATTCGGGGGAAATGCTGATCCAAAGGGAATAATTTTCTTCCAGTGAACAAAGCAGGTCCCATTCATCCCGCAGGTAATGGAAATCAATCAGGCCATGGAACTGAATTTCGGTGAATTCATGCTCCAGATCCGGGGTGACACCGACCATGGGATGGCCCCAGAGGATGAGAGCATCTTTTTCAATCCGGTGGCCGGCCAGTTGTCCGATGGGGGCATTCATGGTCTGTGTTAGTTTGTTACTTTTCCTTTTTGATGATGACTACTCAAAGCTGAATTTCTTCCCGTGCCTGTATCGCTAATTATAGATCTAAGTCCTTCTTTGCCTTTCCTATCAAAATCTTATTAAAGCCTGCTTTTTGAAAAAAGGCAAAATCATTTTTGAGAATATCTTTTTGTGATACCTGCTCATTTGGCTTTTTAGCCAGAAATTCCTGATACAAGGCGATCGCTTTCTCATATTCATTGTTGAATAAAAAGCCATGAGCCAGACTACTGATCGCTACATGATCATTCGGATAAAGCGCTGTGGCCCTGCTTAAATATTGAATAGCTTGCGCAAATCTTTTCGTTTCTAATAAGTGCCAGCCAAATGCAGTCAATTCTCCTTCATTCGCCTTAATGGTATCTACTCTTGTAATTTTAGTGGCCGGCACCCTTAGTTCTCCATTTAATTTTCTTGCATACCCTGTTACATTACCTGAACCATCCATGAGGAATGATTTTTCTGTCTGAAATTCCAGGTTGATAAAATCACTATGTGAGGTAAAATACATCCTGCAGTTCTGACCGTCTGCCCAATACAAAAGGCCTTCTTTCCCTTTCGTTACTTCTGCGATCTTACCTTCATACAAATAAACACCCGGATATTTTTGAGCAATGGCATCAGGTACCGTAACGGTATTGATATTTGTCGGCTGATCAAACCCTTTCCAGTGATAAACACTGGCCACGCTGTTTAGTAATTCCAGAATAATACTCCCCTCATCCGAATTCACAAACACAACGATGCCATTCCCTCCGTCAACACTCCCGTAAAACAAACCACGGTAGCCTTCATTTCCTGCATCATGAAAAAAATATTTTTCTCCTTTTCGCTCACCAATAAAAGCACCCATGGTGGCTGACTGATCAATATAAGGAGTGAGTTGCAACCCGGCCATTTGCTGATTTAAAACTTTTGATGATTTTCCCTGATAGGCCAGTTGGATTTCAATCATATATTTAGCCAGGTCTTCGGGAGTCGTCCATAAACCAAGGGGGGCTTGTTCGGGATAGGTATTAAATGTAGCCGCAACTTTTGCTCCATCCCTGGTGTAGCCCATTGCATATTTATGCAGTTGATTTTGGGGTGGTGCTGCTGCTGAATAAAAACTATTGTTCATACCGAATGGCTTCAACACACTGTCTAGCATGAATTGCTCATAAGGCTGTTTGGTCAAATCAGTAATGATGAGTTGAGAAACGATGGTTCCTCCGCCTGAATACTGAAACTGCAAGCCGGGTTCAAATAAGGAACGAACTGCCGGGCTGTTGGCAGGTGGCACGCCGTCTAATATTTGTGGAATCGTTGGGATCTTAGCTTTTGCATCATAGCCGGGGAAACCGCCATAAACAGATAAGCCGCCCATATGGCTTAACAAATGAGCAGTTGTAATTATTTTACCTTTTGAGAAGCTGTCGTAGGGGAATTTCCAGGACTTTAAATATTCGTTGATGTCTTTATTGAGATCCAACCTGTTACCCTGTGCTAATTTCAAAACAGCAGCGGCATTCAGCGACTTGCTAATCGAACCCGGCTTAAATAAAGTGGCCGTTGTTACAGGTAATTTTTTAACCTCATCCGCCCATCCATAGCCCTTTGTCCAAACCACTTTATAATCACTAACAACGGCAATACTTAAACCTTTCACTTTGAAGAAAGCCATGCGGTCATGAATATTATCTGCTTTCCCATTCAGAATGATACGCCCAAACAGATTGTTTTCTACCTGTTTAATCTGGTTTTGAATTTCTTTAGAATAAGTTGCTTGTCCCCATACCTCACTCAGGCTAAAGCAAAGTGAAATCAATAACAGTGTTTTTTTCATTTTAAAGTTTGCCAACATTTAAGTTGTGTGAGCTTGTTACTTGCTAAGTGATGTAAGTGACTACTGCTGCGAACCATATTACTGCACAAAAAACTCATCGAAAAATACCCAACCCCTCTCTCCTTTGCCGGGATGCCAATTGGGGAGTATGACGGGTTTCACCACCACTTTTAAAACCTTCAGCTCAGTCAAGGGGAAAGTCACTTGATTCATGGCCATGGTTGGCGGCATTATCATTTTTGGCTGATCCGGATTTATTTTTTGCAATAATCTCAGATTAGATTTACTGGCACCACCCCAAACTTCAATTTGCTGAGCTGGCATGATATAACTATTCACATCCATCAGCATACTCAATGTAATACCAGACAGTTTTACAGGACTGCTAAAGTATAAGTATGCCTTCAGATCACCCTCCCGATAACCCAGCCATTTCGTACGGAAATTTAAATCCCCTTTTATTTGATCATGCAAGGTTGTCCCGCCATTGGCGGCGTATTGTGCGTTCGGCTTCGTCTCCAATTCAATGGAATCTATTTTTATTCCTGCATGATAGAAACTCTTTTCTGCAATATTACTGCTCACCCAACCCGGCAAAAATGCTTTTACTTTTAAGATGCTTGTTTTATCAATCAAAATCTCTCCTTTATACAGGGGAGATGTCAGACTATCCGGAGTACTTCCATCTGTTGTATATCGCACCACCGTATTCCTGATCAGGCCCTTAATTTTAACCGGCACTACGGTTGTAAAAAACGCTTCCTCTGCTTCAATAATCGGAGCACTTAACTGAGTAATAACCGTATCCCCGTTAAACCCTGTCTGGAATGAAACTCCGGGGAAGGCAGTTTTTACAGCAACCAAATCGCTTTCACGAATACCTGTATTCCACAGATAAACCGTATTCAATTTATTCATCCCCTTGAAAACAGATAAGTCGGTTGCTTTTAATGCATTTCCTGAAAGAGACAACTGTTGTAATTCTTTCAATGGCTGTAATTGCGCTAATCCTGCACCAGTAATTTGTGTAAAGGACAGATTTAGTTTTCTAAGGTTGGTGAATCCTGAAATCCATTTTAAATCTTCATCCTTTACTGGCATTTTATTAAGACCCAGACTAATGATATTATTTTTTACAATTTCTAATTCTTTTAATTGCTCTCCTTTATAAAAACCTGCTCCGTAAAATTCAACACTTAATGCGGGCGACTGTGCATCAACAGGCTGAACAACCCGGTAATCTGTATTCAGTTTTTTTATTGTACCTGCATCTGCCACAGGAAAATCATAAACGGCTGCACCAGTCCTCTTAAACTTACCGGCCGCCAATATTCTCAATGAATCTGCCTCATCATATGCCACAATTTTCTTTGTAAAACTGGCTCCGCTTTTTAACCAGTAGAATATCGATTTTTTCTCTTCCTCGGTTAGCTGTGGTTTTCCAACCGGTGGCATATGCTCTTTGCCATCTTCGGCCATATGAATTCTTTGCATCATTAATCCAAAGTCAGGAGATGTACTGTCCCAGAGTTTTCCATTTTTACCCCCCTTCAATAACAAAGCTTCGGTTTCCATCACCAAACCACCTTTCGCCTTCTTAGTATTGTGGCAACCCATGCATTTTGCCTGCAATATGGGCTGAATAAAATGCCTATAGGCCTCTGCATCATTCAGGGGAACTGCAACTTCCTTGTTCTCAGCAGGGCTAAGAGGAGCCAGTATAAAATTGTTACCGTGTGTTATATTAGCCCCTTTATGCCCTGTTATAACGACAGCTACTGCAGCAACGGAAGCGATTAATACATTCACAAAGCGGAGGGATCTTATTTTTTCTCTCCACGCATACCAGCACAAACAAATAAAGCTTACAGCAACACCGGTCCATTGATGCCATGCAATGGCTTGCTGATCGTATCCACCCTCTCTGGACAGGAATGATCCCATTAAAGCAGTGATCGCTGAAGTAAATGCGGCCGACAGCAAAAGCCAATTGGCCGTTTCCTTTAATGACTGGTTATCGCTTCGTTTAATGACTGATTCCGTGATGATGCCTAAGAATACCAGCACGATTGGAAAATGGAGCAACAAGGGGTGCATACGGCCAACAACCTGTAATACAGTGGGCACTGCTATTTTATCGCCCAAAACTGTAATACTGAGCAACAGACAATTGAGCAGGATGCAGCTGTTGAAAATAATATTTTGTACCCGTTGGCCCACGTCTAATAAATTTTTAATTCATCAATAAACAGCCATCCCTTTTGCCCCTTTCCGGCATGCCAGTCCGGTATTTTACTGCAAGTATATATCCTTAGCTGCACAAGATCTGTTCTGACTGTTTTACCGAAGGGAATCACAAAGGGTTGAACGAGCTTTGTGTCTTTATTTTCTACCTTGGCGAAGAACATTTCACCCTGCTTTTGCATCACTCCATCCATATTACAATATACTTCCGCTTTATCCGGAAAAAATATCCAGCTATTGTAATCCTGCAATAATTGAAACAATACAGACTGAACCGCTTGTTTTTTATTCACGGCAATGGTAAATGTAATCGTGTCCATTAAAAATCCCAGCCAGGTCTTACTCTGTAAAGAAAGTATCCCTCCTTTATTATCATTCAGGGTCTTTCCGCCATCGCCGCTATATTTAGCATCAGGTGCCGGGTGTTCAATGCTTTTAACCGGAATTCCTTCCTTCATAAATATCGCCTGTTCTGTTTCAGAAGCTAAAAAGCCTTTTCCAAAAACCCTGGCTTTTACTGCGGTGAAGTTCTTTTTAATAACCAGTGGCTTTGTATAAACCGCATCTGTCTCCACAGGCACTGCACCATTGAGGGTATAATGAATGGATGATCCTTGTTGAGCAAAAACAATTTCCACACTGGCTTCCTTTTTAAAAAAAACAGATTGATGTTTGATAAAGGGCGCTGCCAGCTGAAAGGTATCCTGTGCCGCTGAAAGAAAAAAGGATTGTATAAAAACAATAAAACAGCCGATATATTTCATGCGTGAACGGGTTCAAATTTATAAGGATATACTTTCCCTGAATTCCACTGCGCCACATACAGATTCTCTTCATCATCTATACATACATCATGAGGGTACTGAAAAGCCCTGATGGTTTGATACATTTCGTTTAAAGTATTATTAGCATCATAAGCCGGCTCACTGCCAGCCAGATTGCTGATTACTTTATTGTTTTCATCTAAAATGGTAACGAAGCCTGATTGCTGCCACTGTCTGCTGTTGGATTGCAAAACGGCCGCATATAAATAGTTACCCCTGATTACAGGCCGGCAGACCCAGGCGCCGGGCATTGGAATCGTGCTCAGATAATCACCTGTTAAACTAAATCGCTTAAATGCATTTTGCATTCTGGAGGTTACCAATAAACAGGGATTATTTTTATCTCTCCCATCTATACAAACACCGTGTGCATTCAACACATTTTTTTCAGCATCTCCTTTTCCGCCAAAATGCCTGATGTACTTTCCTTTGGCATCATACTGGATCACAAAATCTTTTCCATATCCGTCGGCCACATAAATATCGCCATTGGGTGCTATGGCCGTTTCTGTGGGTATAAATTCATCTGCAGACTTATACTCACCGGTTTCTTTGGGATAATCAAGCACCATCAGCACTTTACCATCGATGGTGGTTTTAATAACCTGGTGCCTGTTGTTATCACAAATAAATAAAACATCTTCTCCGTTTTCATGAAACAGTGTTAATCCGTGGGCGCCCGGATATTCAGTTCCCCAGGTTTGCAGCAGTTTCCCGTTTTTATCATACATCAATACATTGTTCCTGGTTTCATTGGTCAACAATATGATCCTTCCCATACTATCCTGAACCATTTCATGACAATCCTTAACAGGATAGCGGCTGATATCTGCCTGACTCCAGCGTTTATTGATCCGGTACTTTTTGTTATGATGCCCGAATATGATTTCGTTCCTGATCAGCAAATCAGGAATACAGAGCGCACTGATGCCCGCAAGGGATGTATTCGTTATAAAATCTTTCCTGTTCATTACTATTTTTACAAAAGACTTAAGCGATAATCGAGCTCACTACTTTTCCGGCTACATCCGTTAAGCGATACCTTCTCCCTAAATGCTTAAAGGTTAACTTTTCATGATCCAGCCCCATCAGATGCAAGGCCGTAGCATGAAAGTCGTTAACATGTACCGGGTTCGAAACAATATTATATCCAAATTCATCTGTTTCTCCGTAAACACCGGGCTTTACACCTCCGCCTGCCATCCATATCGTAAAGCATCTTGGATGGTGGTCTCTTCCATAGTTTTCTTTTGTAAGCGTCCCCTGGCAATAATTGGTCCGGCCAAATTCTCCGCCCCAGATCACTAATGTTTCATCCAGTAATCCCCTCTGCTTTAAATCGGTAATTAATGCGGCTGAGGCCTGGTCTGTATCCTTACACTGGCCCTTCAGTTCTTCCGGTAAATTATTATGTCCATCCCAACCCTGGTGATAGAGTTGAATAAACCGTACACCGCTCTCAGATAGTTTTCTTGCCAATAAGCAATTGGCAGCATAGGTTCCGGGCACCATGCATTCTGCACCATATAATTTGATGATATTCTCCGGCTCATTACTTAAGTCTGTTACTTCCGGTACTGCGGTTTGCATACGATAAGCCATTTCGTATTGCTGAATTTTCGCAGCCATTTCAGGATCTTCAAATGTCTTATTACTTTCTTCATTTAATGCTGCCAAATTATCCAGCATGACTCTTCTGTCGGCTTTATCGATCCCGTCCGGATTATTCAGGTATAATACCGGGTTTTCGCCACTGCTGAACTGCACGCCCTGGTGCACTGAGTCCAGAAATCCGTTGGTCCATAATTTAGAATAGACCCCCTGCCCATTTCCTTTTCCCTTTGATAACAATACGCAAAAAGCAGGCAGGTTTTTATTTTCACTTCCCAATCCATAACTTAACCAGGAACCCATACTGGGCCGATTCCCCACCTGTGCCCCTGTTTGAAAAAAAGTTAGGGCCGGGTCATGATTAATCGCTTCTGTATGCATACTTTTTATGACGCACAATTCATCTGCGATTTTTGATGTATAGGGTAATAATTCACTCATCCATACCCTTTGCTGCCCATACTGTTCAAATTGAAATGCAGAACCTGCCAATGGAAATTGTTTCTGATCGGCTGTCATACCGGTTAATCTTTGTCCCATCCGGATTGAAGCAGGCAGATCCTGTCCCTGCATCGTTTGCAGCATCGGCTTGTAATCGAATAAATCTAACTGAGAAGGTGCTCCGTTTTGAAAAAGATAAATGACTCGTTTTGCTTTAGGCGCAAAATGAGGAAGTCCGGTCATTACCTGTTCCTCGATACTTTTTCCACCAAACAAATCGGGGATCAATAAGGAACCCAGAGCGGCCCCCCCCAAACCCATGCCTACGCGGGTTAAAAACCTGCGCCGGTTGATATGTAACTGGTGTTCTAATACTTCTTTTTCCACTTTATCAGGTTTTTGTAATCGCTTCTTCCATATTGTAAATGGTGACTATTACTTTCATTAATGCCGCCAGTTCGTTTTTATTCACCCGTTCGTCCTGCGCATATTCTCCCACATGCAATGTTTTTACCGCATCCAGTTTTTTGCTGTTAAATTGATTGAATTGCTCTTGATAATAGTCGGATAGAATGTTCAACTGCTTACTGGTAGGTGTGCGGCAAATAATACTTCGGAATGCCAGCTGAATTTTTTGTTCAATACTGTTGTTCTTTACAAATAATTGCTGTGCAAATACTCTTGAAGCCTCCAGTACCAATGGATCGTTCATCATGGCCAATGCCTGTAATGGTGTCGTTGTGTTGAGCCTTCTCACTTCACATTGGTCTCTGTTGCTGGCATCAAACATGATCATACCTGGTGGCGGTGCTGTTAGTTTGATAAAAGTGTATAAGCCCCTGCGATACAGTGCCTCTCCATGATCCTGTTCATATACAGCCAGTACTCCTCTTCCGGAAGTGGCCGCTTCCCAGATTCCTTTTGGCTGATAGGGCTTTACACTGGGTCCTCCGATTGTTTTCACCAGGAGTCCGCTGCTTCCCAATACGATATCCCGGATAAATTCTGCTTTTTCCCTGACCCTGGGAAAGCGGCTTAAATAGGTATTTTCCGGATCAGTATTGCTATGCTTTGCTGAAATCCGGGAAGATTGCCGGTAAGTGGCAGAGAGTACAATTTTTTTAATGAGTCTTTTGATATCCCAATTGTTTTCCATGAAGTCAACGGCCAGCCAGTCTAATAATTCAGGATGCGTGGGTAAATTTCCCTGCATGCCAAAATCACCGGTAGTTGCCACAATTCCTTTTCCAAAAAACTCTGCCCAAATTTGATTCACAAATGCCCGGGCCGTCATAGGATTTTCTTTATTGACTGTCCATTTGGCCAGTCCGAGCCGGTTACGGGGAAACTTCGTGGTATCAAAATCCATTACGGATTTCAAACCGGCTGCCTGCACTGCTTCACCATGCTGATCATAAACACCCCTTTTCAAAATATAGGTGGTCCGGGGTGTATCGGCTTCTCCCATTACTGATACCGTTAACTGGCCGGTATCTTTTTTATTAATAAACGATACAAGACTTTTCACATCATCGTCATTCAAAACAAGGACCGGTGTTTTGGCCGGTTTTGAAATGGATACATCGCCTTCAAATCCCTGTTCCTTACTGGAGTTAAAAAAACCAAAGAGCTGATAATAGTCCTTCTGAGAAATCGGGTCGTATTTATGATCATGACACTGTGCACATTCCACCGTTAATGCCAACAGCCCCTTAGCAAATGTTTTTACTTTATCAATATTATACTCTACCCGGTACTCTTCCGGAATAACGCCACCTTCTTCTGTGTACTTATGATTTCGTAAAAAAGCAGTAGCAAGTATTTGTTCTTTGCCGGCATTGGGTAGTAAATCGCCCGCCAATTGCCAGGTGATAAACTCATCGTACCCCATATTTTTATTAAACGCATGAATGAGCCAGTCCCGGTAAGGCCATTGTGTCCGGATATTATCATCCTGGTAACCATAACTATCAGCATACCTGGCAAGATCCAGCCAGTGCACCGCCATCTTTTCGCCGTATTGGGCTGTGTTTAATAATTTGTCGACTACATTTTCATAGGCATCCTTGCTTTTATCGGCAGCAAATGCATCCATCATTTCCACAGATGGGAGTAAACCTGTCAGATCTAATGAAACCCTTTTTAGCAGTATTTCCTTTTCAGCTTCCTCATTAGGCTTCAATCCCTTTTCCTCCATCTTAGCCAGCGTAAAATGGTCTATCTCGTTTTTTTGCCAGTCCTTTTCACTGGTAGTGGGCAGATTTACTTTTTGGGGTTTTACAAATGCCCAATGTTTTTCATAGTTGGCTCCCTGCCGGATCCATCTGGTAAACAATTTTATTTCATCTTCAGTTAACAGACCAAGGTGCGACTCCGGCGATGGCATTTGATAGGAAGGGTCTTTAGAAGAAATGCGCTTGATCAATTCAGATGCTTCCGGTTTTCCCGGGACTATTGCATAAGCTCCTTTGGTTTCTTTTAATGGAGCAAGGGCGCTGTCCATGATATCTAAACGAAGGCCTGCCTTTCTTTTGTTGGCATCAGGCCCGTGACAGGCAAAACATTTGTCGGAAAGAATGGGGCGAATATCAAAATTGTAACTAATCAGATTCAACTCCCCCTGCTGCCTTGATTTATTATTATTAAAACAGGAAGCTATACAAGCAGCAATCGTGACAAAAAGGATAATACAGAGGACTGTTTTTTTCATAGCAACCGGCAAGCATATTTGGATTTGAAGTTAATCATAATCTATTAAGATGCGAAACGCCTCCACAACCCTTAAAAAGGCCGGTTATAGCGTAATCCAAAACTATCTCTTGTAGCGCTTTTCCAGTTCAAATTCATTACCCCTGATGGAAGTAAAGGAGATACGGTATTCATGCTGACTGATGGCCGTAATTTCAAATTCACAATCATCCGGCAAACCGGGTGGCAGTGGTGTTTTGTACTGCCGGCCGGACACAATATTCCACAAGACCAGACTATCCGGCTTATTGGTTACAACCGGATTGTGACTGAGCAGGAACAAACTATCCTTCCAGTAATTGATACTGATCCCCCATCGTCCTTCTCCCATCCGGTTACTGCCATCCGATTTGTTGAAAACCTGATAAAAAACCGGACTGCTGTTACCATTATCAATGCGGACAAGAAAAAAATCAGAAAATTCTTCCTCTACCACTCCCAGCGACCAGGGAGACTGGTAAAGCGATGATTGATTGAGCAGGTGCATTTCATTCCCCTTCCGGAGGTAGAAATAGCGCATGCTGTCATCTTCTCCATAGCAGGTAATTCCGCCATCGAGAAGGGTATCGGAACCTACCACTTCTTTATAATAAAGCTGCATTGCTGAATCGTAGGTATCGAGCAGTCTTTTGCCGTTGGGTAACAACTCAACCGTTGGGGATGATTTGCTCTTTTGGCCGCATGACAAAAAAAGAAGACTGCAGACCAGAAGGCAACAGAAAAGCAATTTTATTATGCTGAATAATTTCATCATTGAAATATCAGCCCAGGCGTTTTAAAATCTCCAGGCCTTCTTCCCACTGATAATGTCCCGAATCCGCATTGACATGACCGGCAGCACCGATATCAAGGAATTCACTTCCCCAGTGCTCAGCAAAATGGCGGGCTCTATCGGGCGTTACCCAGATATCATTACTGCTCGAAACCACGATACTGGGAAATGGCAGGGGATCCAATGGCACTGGTGCAAAACCTTTGGCCGGAAAAGTATAGATATCAGCTTCGGGATCGCTGGGGGCAACCAGCAGGGCGCCTTTGATGGTACGGTTGTAATTTTTTACCCAATGTGCCACAGTGGAACAGGCCAGGCTATGGGCTACCAATACAACCAGGGCCGGATCATATTCAAGCACAGCTTTATCCAGGTTGGCGATCCATTCTGCACAAACCGGTTCAGTCCAGCTTTGCTGTTGTACCCTTTTAAATTGCGGGCTGCTTTCTTCAAAATAAGTCTGCCAGTGGGTGGGACCAGAATTGCCGAGGCCCGGGAGGATGAGGTATTGGGTCATGGGTATAAATGTATAGAAACTGTATTTATTTCAAAACGCTAATCTGCCAAAACTTACGACCAATCATTCAACTCTTTTTTTTAAGCAGATCGATGGCTTTCACGACGGCATCTCTGTTCTTTGAGGCAGTCATCCACTTTGGAAGTCTGCTACCCAGACTTTGATTTGCTTTTACCTGCGTATTCCTTTCTCTTAATCCGGCTGCCACGTGTTGCTTTAAAAACTCCAAATGCTCCAAATTATATGCCCATAAAGTATTGTCACAACAATTTATCGTTAACCAAAGTGGCAAGTGGAAATAGGGATCTACCGCTCCGCCAATTATCATATACCTGCCTGGAATTGTTTTTGTGGAATCAGAGAATAAAACAGCATCCAACTTTTCCTCCAGCCTTTTACTATGTCCGCAACCCGTACAAATTAGTTTAACATCAGGTTCATTCAGATTTTTAAATGGCAGTTCTGAGGCCTTTACAATGGCTTTTCCGCTACATGAGGGGCAAACAACAAGAATGTCTTTGATGAAGTCATATACCTGTTTAAGATAATTGTCTTTAGTGCGGGGTTTCATACTAAAAAGTTCAGCGCCATGGCCTGTCAATGGCCAATCAAATTTAACAAAACGCAACGCAAAGGCTAACGTTTTAAAATTTCAATGGTTACCTAATGTTTACATCCAACCTGAATGATGGAGGAATTCCAAATTCTAATTTTTAGTTTCATTTAGTGATGAAGCATGCAGATGAGCAATTTTCCATATCCGTTTTTGCTTTATCATGACCAGGGTCCGCCGGGATAATGAATTGACCCCATCACCCAAATGAAAGGTAACAATAGCAGTTTTCCCGTAAAGCTGTATATGAAGGTTTTTCGGATTGATTTGTAATTTTCTTGTATTGGCTGTGTCAGCAAACTCCGGAAAGATGAGTAGCCATGTTTTTTCGATAGCCTGTTTGCCGCTGATTCTTTTCGCCTGAGTCCAAAAAGGATAAAATATTGATGCATCATCAGTGAATGATCCCCGAAATTCTTCCCAGTTAAAATTATTAAAAGCGGTCACGAAGTTGCCGGCAGCCTTTAGAACGGCCAGCGAATCTTTATGCTGAGCCTTTGTGTCAAATATTAAAAGCAGGCTAATCAGTAAAAATGAAAATCGGGTCTTAGTCATTTTTTAGTTGAATTTATTTAGTCGTATCTTCCTTAAATCGTTTAACCAGCAAAGGAAATCCTTTTTCAAGCCAAAATTCTGAACACAACTTACCTCGTGACATCCCGGCAGGACCATACTTACGTGAATAAATGATTCCCCCTTTTTATGGTTTTTGGCCTGTTAGTTTTTCAAATTGATGGAGCAGCAGATTCTCGAATTCGGCTACTGAAGATGGAATTTCCTGCGATGCCAATTCTAACTTCATGTGTCTCCACAAATGAGGATCACCACGCAACCCCCATTGATTTGGTTCGGGTTCAAAGTACTTTGAAATAAAATTGCCAGTAGTCCTGTACTTTTCTAAAATCCGGGAAAAGCTTTTAAATAAATGGAGCACTGCCTCATTTTCTAATTCTATCGCACGGTTTAAAGAAACCGGAAATATTGAAATACCGGAAAATGTATTATGATGTAAAGTAAGCACCCTCCCATTGTAAGTGAAATCCCAATATATTGAGTCCGTTTCACTGACTCTGTTTTCCAGAGAAATATCCATACTTGCCTGTAGAAGTCCGGCAATTTTAAAGAAATCTTCAACAGATCCTCGTTCAGCTAAGACTGCTTCAGTCCAGCCATTATTATTGTCAATTTTCATTTAAATAAAGTTATCCAATAAATTTATAGACCCCGGTTTAATGTTTATGCAGATTGCTTTCTTCAAAAAAAAGCCTGCCAGTAATTAAGATCTGAATTACATGGCCTGGGAAGCTAAGGTATTGGTTGACAGAGTTGAAACTTATAAATCTGGGCATATTTTTTAATCGGATGTGAGTCAAAGAATATATTAACTCACAAAACGAAAATTTATACTCAACCTGTTTGATTGTCCTTAATACAACTTAAATAAGCCAATACAGATAGTTATTTTAATTGATAGCATCTTTAAACCCGGGCCTTACCCGATTTCCAGACAGTACATCTTTGACAATTGCTGCTATATTTTTATTTACGGCATCCTGTGGGTTTAGCTGAATTGCTTTCTCAATCATTTCTTTGGCTTCATTGTCTTTTCCTGCTACCAGTAAATTCATGGCATGATTCCCCATTAATGCAAAACTGTCCGGCTTTCTTTTTAAAGACTCTTCAGAATAAAACAGTGCCTTATTGATATCATTAAGATGCATGGCTTCCAAAGAAGCTTCCAGCGGAATGGAATGATTCTCCTTTTCAATATGAAAGGCGGCTTCCAATTGCTGAAGCGCCTCCTCATGCCTTTCCATTCGCTGATAAGCTTTAGCCATTAATACCATAGATTGCCAATGCACTGGCAAAATCTCCAGGCATTTCTGGAAATCGCTGATGGAGGCCTCCAGTCTTTCCCTTTCTGCTGAACCAAGTGGCTTTCGCCGGTAACCATCCAGTAAAATCAAATCTTCCTGTCGCCTGGCAGCTTTTTCAAATAGGGCATTAAAGTCCTGATACTTCTTAGCTTCAGCTTCCTTCTCCTCAATTTTTGCATAGATAGTACCATTCAGGAGGCACTCAATTTCTTCCGGAATTAATTCCTTTCCATAATCTGAATATGGATTTAGTACAAAAGTGGCTCCCTTGGCCATTCCGAATAAATCCTGGGCTTTTAAACTCATGTAATACAGTTCTTCTTTTACAATCCCCTTATCATTAATTCTGTTAGCGGAGGTAAAAACAGGAATCTGCCCACCCTCAAATGCTACTAATTGAACAGTTGTATCTTTTTCCAGCACCTGCACCCCCTCTTTGGTAACTGATTCTTTACCTGTAAGTACATAAAGCTGACTCCATAATAATTTCTGGTAAAATTCCTTTTGAGCAGCAACACTGGAAGCTGCCTGCATTAAACTTTGTTCCAGTTCATTTTCGGGAAAGCTGGATATAGTTTTCTTCTTCTTGAAAAGGTCAAATAATCCCATTGGTTATTATTGACGATGAATGTACGGAAATATTTCACTAGCTAAAGCGCTTCGTACTGTTGTGGTATGCATTGTTCCATCAGCGGGGACTACCGCCCCCAATCAAGTAAAGAAATCCGGATGGCTCATGACTGAAGCTGAGTAGCGGACTGGACAATCAGTATATGTTCGGAAAGCCGCCATTGCGCCAAACCCGATGTTGTGCGTAGTCAATTCTGCAGGTAAGAAGCTATTTATATTCTAAAACAATACTTGAAAATCCTCCTTTGCTGTCATAAAACGAATTAATTGTCCCCCAAACAAATTGTCTATTACTGCCGATTTCTTTTGTCAACCAATTGTCGTAATAATCTTGGTTTTGTAATTCTTTCTTTTCACTCCAGTCATCCCACGATCCATCAACAATAAGTTTGTCGCTAATAATAAAGTCAAGTTTTTTTAAAATATCATTGTCAAAGTAAAATGTGATGATAAAGTAAGTGTCATTTATTTTGATGTTCCGAACTGAACAATGTTTCCAGCCTGTTTTTATATCATTAATACTAACATTTTCTTGTCCGAAGTATTGAACAATTTCTTCTTGTATCGTTTGTGAGGAAACGGTAAACCCATTTTCAAATCGTAAGTGCCCGTTTTCAATATCAATAATTTTCTCTGTCAATTTTAAAATAGCTTAAAGTCTACTTTGATAATTGAAGTGTGTCACAATTTAATTACGCACAACTCAAAAATATACGAAACTTCCCTCTCTTCCTCCCGCTCGCTCAAGCTCGACCCAAAAACAAACTCCTTCTTGCATTTCGTCAATACCAGTTTCTACACGTTTATAATCGCTTATAAGTATTTATCACCCAATTTACCCCTCCCTCCCCCTCCGCCCTATACCACAAACAGGTATTTCTTGCAAACGGGGAGGCAATCCAAAATAGGAATTGACAATCAATAGCATTTACGGCTAACCGTAATGAATAGGCGATAAAAAAAAGGAGGGCACTCAGGCTTTTTTGCGCCGGTACCATTCCATAGCCGCAAGTCCGGTCAACAGCAAACAAATAGCGGGCAATAAGACTTCGAGCTGACTCCCCTGGTAGTTTTCCAGACTCTGGCCATCAGCGCTTTTGAGTAAGAAGAGCTGGTAAGAACCGGTGCTGACCGTAAAGGCCGATGTTGTGAGATTCACGGCATAATGCAAGCCCGTGGGCAGGGCAATACCACCCGACCAAAGCGCGGCCAACCCGAAAATGATGCCCCAGACCCCGGCACCGAGAAAGGAATCCTGCAATGTCCAGCCATTGGCGAGATGATAGGCCCCGAATAAAAAAGCAGTGAGAAAGATGGTGATGCGGATCCCTGATTTTGCCTTCAGGGTTTCCAGCGGATAGGCACGAAAAGCAAATTCCTCCATAAAGCCCAATGGCAATAAAGATAAACTAGCCCATAAAAAACCAGGGATCGTACTACCCGGATTAAGGACGATCCGGAAGCCGGAGAAAAAGATCACAGCCAGTGTCATTGCGCCCATTAATCCAATCCCGATCAATAGCCCGCGGACAAAACGCAACAAAGTCTGTGAGCCCTCCCAAAACAAACCGATCTGCCTAAAGGTCTTTCCATCTGCTTTTAAAAACAACCAGGTAAGCAACAAAGCCACCAGCACCCCAATGATGGCATGAGGCAGTTTTTCATATTCATTGTAAACGGGCGCTTTGATAAAGTATGCGAGCAGGTATATTCCGGTGAAGGCAATGCAATACAAGCTAATCTTCAGCGCAGGGTGGAGTGATTTGAACATAGCAAATGCGGGGAGGATTGAATAGAACCCGCAAGACACAATTTAGTTCATTACAACAGGATCATAACAGCCCCTATTTGAATTATCTTTATCCCATGACCCGTATCGGCCTGATTTCCGACACCCATGGTTTTCTGGATGAAGCAGTTTTCCGGCATTTTGCCCACTGCGATGAGGTCTGGCATGCCGGTGATTTTGGGCCTGCCGTAGCAGAACAACTGCAATCTTTTAAACCGCTCAAAGGCGTGTATGGTAATATTGATGATGCTTCCATCCGTCATGAGTTCCCGGAACAACTGGTCTTTACCTGCGAAGGAGTAAAAGTAATGATGCGGCATATTGGCGGATCTCCTCCCAAATACAATCCGGAGACAAGAAAAGAACTTGCCATCCACCAGCCTTTATTATTTATCAGTGGTCATTCCCATATTTTAAAAGTGATCTATGATGAAAAGATCAGCTGTCTCCACATGAATCCCGGCGCCGCCGGTAAACAGGGCTGGCATAAAGTGCGCACCCTGATCCGGTTTGTGATTGACGGGAGTAATATGCGGGATTGTGAGGTGATTGAGCTGGGAGGGAGAAGTCTTTAGTCGATAGTCTTTAGTCAATAGTCACCCCTATCCCCTAAAGGGGGAAAAGAAGTCGTTAGTCAGTTCTAAGATGCCATATCCTTAAAAAGGACAATGGCTAAATTTATTTACCTACCGACAAAAAGTAAGGGCTAAAGACTAGCGACTAACGACTGTACCAGCCGCTCCTGTAAAATAACCTTGCCAAATTAATTTCCCTCCATACATTACCGGAAAATAAATTGCCATGAAAAAATTCATACTTCTTTTCGGTTGCTGTTTATCCCTTAGCCTGTTGTCCGGCGCCCAGACAAAGGAAGAGGAAACAGAAGCCATCAAAACCGTTTGTAATTATTATCTCGACGGAGGAACCAATGGCGATAGCATTATGTTCTCCAAAGCCTTTAGTCCGACCGGACAAATGCAATACATGCGCAACGATACCCTGGTGGTGGTAGCACTCAGTGATTTCATGGCACGCACCCGGCATACCCTGAAAAAATCAGACCGCAAAACAAAAATTGAATCGGTTGAAGTTTATGGCAATGCCGCTGTTGCCAAACTCACCATCGAATATTCTACCTTCTACTTTCATGATATCATGAGCCTGCTGAAGACAAAGGAAGGATGGAAGATTGTGGGGAAGATATTTTACAGAGAAATGAAGAACAGTCATTAGTCTGGAGTCATTAGTCCTTACTATTAGTCGGAAGGAATATAAATTAGTCGATCCCCTGTTTTTTCAACAACTCCTGTTAGTAAAAACTGTTGACTGATAAACTGATAGACTGATAGACTGATTACTGTTAGACTGTCGACTGATGACTGTCGACTGCTGACTGTCGACTGCTGACTGTCGACTGCCGACTGCCGACTGCTCACATCCCCGGGAACCAAGCCCTCCCCGCTCCTACTGCCCGGAAAGGCCATGGAATGGAGATGAGGATGATTAATAAAGCAAGTCCAAAATAAAGCAGGGAACGTTTGTGTTTTCTTTCATCCGGCACATTTTGTTTGCCATACGCATAACCCATATGGATCAGGATGATGGCGGCCAGCATACCGATGGTATGTTCTACGGCAAAGAAACGAAGGCCGGGATTTTTCATCACATTCCCGAACCCATTGGCCTGGATACTTTTTAAACCCCAGGGTCCGGTGAACCACTGGTATAAACCCACCAGCAACATTAAATCGGCTGTAATCATGAGGAATAAACCGGTTTTGCGGTGACCTGCGGTAAAGGCCTGGTGCCGGCTTACAAAATGGCGATACACTGCAACCAGTAATAAAATCAGGATGACCCAGCGAAGGAAACTGTGCAGGTGAAGCATTCCGTTATACATAAAAGCAGATTTTGGTGAGGGGTTTAAAAAATAAAGGTAGGGCATAAATGAAATGCCCTACCTAATTCGTTTAATTTTTTTACCCCGCTTTATCTGCCTTATTCCACCCAATCAGCCAAAAACACATTGGTATCCCGGGTGCCTCCATTATTGCGGTTGCTGCAAAAGATAATCTTCTTGCCATTAGGCGAGAACATCGGGAAAGCATCAAAACCCTTGTCGCGGGAAATTTTCTGCAGGTTCGTGCCATCTTCATTGATGGTATATAAATTAAAAGGAAAGCCTCTTTTGTATTCGTGGTTAGAAGCAAAGATGATCCTTTTACTGTCGGGCATATAGGCGGGAGCCCAGTTAGCCTGTCCGTAAGATGTGATCTGCCGGGCATTGCTGCCATCTGCATTCGACACCCATACTTCCATATTGGTGGGGGCTACCAGGTTTTCAGAAAGAAGGTCTTTGTATTCCTTGATTTCAACTTCTGTCTTGGGGCGACTGGCCCTCCAGATGAGTTTGGTACCATCCGGACTAAACCAGGCACCACCATCATAGCCAAGTGTATTGGTGATGCGTTTTTCGCTGCCATTTTCCAGGTCCATGATGTAGAGTTCAATATCCCCGTCCTTGGTACTGGTGTATATCATTTTCTTTCCGTCGGGTGATAAAGTAGCTTCTGCATCATATCCTTTTGAATTCGTCAGTTGTTTTACAATCTTACCATCCAGATCCGCCATGAAAATGTCGAAACTGCTGTACAGCGGCCAGATATATTTATTGCCGTATTTGGCACGATCAGGTGTGGGCGGGCAAGCTTCACTTCCCAGATGGGTGGAGGCATAAATCACATGCTTATTATCCTTTGTAAAAAAGGCACAGGTGGTACGGCCCTTTCCTGTACTGAGTAATTTATATTCAAAGGGCTTACCCGGCTTGGGTATTTTGCCAATAAATATCTGATCACAGGGAATGCCGTCTTTGGGATTGGTGCGCTGAAACACCAGCATTTTACCATCAAAGCTCCAGTAAGCTTCTGCATTATCCCCACCATAAGTTAGTTGCTGGATATTCTTAAAATGGGATTCTTCAGGGTACCGGAGTGAGTCTGTAGCAGGGGTAGCCGCCTTTTCAATTTTGGAACTGTTGTTACAGGCAGCCAGGATACTGAGCATACCCAGAAAGGGAATGATACTTTTTTTCATTGGTTTTCGTTTATTTCAGCGGCTGCAAAGGTATTTTTGCCGGCCACCCTGTTTGTCAGGGGATTGTCATACCTGTTCAAACCCCCTCAATTGATGAAATATTTAGCAAAAATATTTGCCCTGACGGCCTGTACGATGACTATAATCATCAGCTGTAATGATAATAGCAGTGACTCCCCCTATGGTGAAATCTTCCGCCAAAAGCCTTTTGAGGCGATCACGGACAGTATCAAAAAAGATCCCGGCAATGACCGCTTACTTTTCCGCAGGGCCGTACTGCTCAATACCAATAATTTTCCCGAACCGGCCCTGGCTGATTTTCAAAAAGCCTGGTCCATTCAGAAAGAAGAAAGATATGCCCTGGGGATCAGCACACTCCTGCTGGATAAACAGGCTGATTCGGCCATTCTCTTTTTACAGGAGGCATTAAAGGAACTACCACGCAGTTATCTACTCCGCCTCAGTCTGGCCAGGGGCTATACTGCTACCAGTAAAACAAAAGAAGCACTGGCCATTTGTGATGAAATCCTTTCCCAAAAACCAGATCTGGTTGATGTGATCAAACTTA
>Ga0209174_10000327_pt1 | contig 36689 bp, 33 predicted proteins | sample JI91814BDNA_FD_187505 | JGI IMG/M metagenome (GOLD analysis project Ga0209174, IMG submission 187505) | Wastewater effluent complex algal communities from Wisconsin, to seasonally profile nutrient transformation and Carbon sequestration -... | ecosystem: Engineered > WWTP > Effluent > Algae...
TTATAGAACCGGATAAGAAGAAGCAATACCGCAAGGAAAAAGTAGTGATCAGTCCGGAAGATATTGATACCGTTACGAACCAGGTCACCAGTGCCTGGGAAAAGATACAGCAGCGGGAATTCTATACCGGCTGCGGCAAGGAGGATTGTCACTGGTGCAATTTTGTCAAAACAAATAACCTGGCCATTGCCCTCCACGATATCGGGTCGGATGAAACGGAGGATTAACAGGATTTTCAGTGAATCCGGGCAGCTGCGCCGCCTCCTTTCCGTGGAAACCCGTTAAGTTTGCAGACATTTGCGGTGTTCATGAAAAAATTCCTTTTTGTATTGCTGATGGTACTGCTGGCTTTGCAGCAATTATATACCCTGCCGGGCTGTGCCAATATTGTACCGCCATCGGGAGGTCCCCGGGATTCTTTGCCGCCCATACTCGAATCAGCAACCCCGGCCGATTCCAGCCGCAATGTAAAGAGCACGAAGGTTACCCTGAACTTTGATGAGTTTGTGGAATTGCAGAATGTACAGCAGGCATTGATCATTTCTCCCCTGCCCAAAAATTTTCCGGATGTAAGTTTTAAGCTGAAGACGGTTACGGTGCGGATGAAGGACAGTCTGGAAAGCAATACCACTTATACCCTGCAGTTTGGGGAAGCCATCAAGGATTTTACCGAAGGCAATGTGCTGAAGAATTTCAGTTATACTTTTTCAACCGGTCCTTATATTGATTCATTGGAATTAAAGGGCAATGTAGTGCTGGCAGAAAATGGCAAGACCGATACCACCCTGCTGGTGATGTTACACAGCACGGGCGATGACTCTGCGGTGGTGAAGGAGAAGCCCCGTTATATTACAAGGCTGGATAACAAGGGAAACTTTCTGTTCAAGAACCTCCCTCCCAAGACTTATTATCTCTATGCCCTGAAGGATGATGGCGGCACCAGGAGGTACATGAGCGAGAAGCAGCTCTTTGCCTTTACGGATTCGGCGGTGCGTATATCCGGCAAGAATGCACCCATAACCTTATATGCTTATGCAGGAGCAGCATCACCCACAGCTGCGAACCTGGCCACTTCACTGAATGCCAACCGGCCAAAGAAGAACAATAGCGGAGAAAGCCGTTTGAAATATACCACCAATCTATCCAGTGGACAGCATGATTTGCTGAAGGATTTTATCATGAGTTTTGAAGAGCCGCTGAAAACATTTGATTCTCTCAAGATCCGTCTGTACACTGATTCCAGTTTTAACCCGGTAGCTGCTTATCGTTTTGTACTGGATACCCTGAGCCGCAATCTGACACTCTTGCATAGCTGGAAGGAAAATACCAGTTATCACCTGGTCATGGACAAGGAATTTGCAGCTGACAGTGCCGGTAAAAAATTACTCAAGACGGATACCCTGACCTTCCTCACAAAGAAATTATCCGAATACGGTTCCTTCAAAATCCGTTTCAAAAACCTGGACATTCAACTGAATCCGGTCTTGCAGTTACTGAGCAATGATGTGCTCTATCAGTCCATCGCTTTAACCGGTAACGAAATCAGCAAGGCCCTCTTCCCTCCCGGTGAATATGAACTGCGCATCCTCTACGACCGCAACAAAAACGGCAAATGGGATCCGGGCAATTTCTTTGGGAAAAAACTACAACCTGAGCTGGTAAAACCCGTGAGCCGGAAGATTACTGTGAAGGCGGGGGGGGCTAATGAGTTTGATATTACGTTGTAGGGGAACAAAGAATTATACGAGGCTTAATTCCACCATTCACAATTTCAAAATTGAATTGGAGAAGTAAATCCCGTTTGGGGTATAGGTCCCTATGGCGGAATTTTAGTGGTATTGAAAAATTGGTGCAATAGTGATAGGGAGGAAAATTACGTATATTTAGTAGTTGTAGTCAATCTTACTGACACTCTCAAAATTTACAAATATGGAAAAAAAACCACCTTATCCTTATCAAGTACTTAGACAAATTTTTCTTAAACAGGGAATTACAAAAATTAGTTACGAGGAGTTGTTATGGACAGAGGAATGGTTAAGTTTTAGGTATCAAATAAAAGACCGAGACAATGAAACTTGCACTAAATGTGCAAAGTCGCAATTTAAGCAAATGACAGACGAAGAATTTGCTAACATCTTAGTAGAATCTGGCTACGGTAAATATTTCAATTTGTTGGAAGGCAGATATGAAGATTATCTAAGCGAATTTTCATTAAAGAAAAATCAAAATTATCCATCAAATCTTAAAATTGATAAATCTGTTAAGCTTGAAGTACATCATAAATATTATGTGTGGACTAAACTTCCATGGCAATATCATTTGGACGCATTGACAACTTTGTGTGATACTTGCCACGAAGGCGAACACAATCCTATTGTATATAGTGATGACTCATTAAAAAGTTTCAAAAAACTTAGTGATTGTAATAAATGCAGAGGAAATGGCTATTTAAAAGAATTTAACCATGTCCAAAATGGAATCTGTTTTGCTTGTGGAGGTTTAGGTGGTACTTTAGAAGGGCACGACACAAATCTTTTTGACATTACAAGTTAAACAATTGAAAAGACTCCATACAACATGGGGTTTTCTGCAATGTTAGCTGACAAATAAATAGTCATCTTTTTGTTCGCTATAAGCAGCGATTCGTTCAGCCGTAATTCTATTCAGCTTTAGTTCTTATCTTCATCTTCGGTATTTCTATTGGGCTTCAGTTCCTGGCTGAACGTTATAAAATATCAGCACAGTAAGCAAGCTTAGTTCGTTAGACAATTTCTAACAGTGACATAAACTTAAGGATATGACAATACAAGAACAATTAGATCAAAATAGACGAACTGTCTCTTTTGACAATTATGATATTACAGTTCGGCAATTGTTCGACATGATTTCTGAAAATCAAATTGAGCTTCAACCTGAATATCAACGGCACTTTATTTGGGACGATGTGCGACAATCACAACTAATAGAATCCATCTTCTTAGGAATACCTGTACCAAATTTATTTATGGCGACAAATCCTGATTCAACTTGGGAAGTAATTGATGGACTTCAAAGATTGACAACTGTAGTCAATTTCCTTGGGGACCAAGAAGTAATAATACGGACAAATTTAAAAGGAAGAAAGCTAAGGCTGAATGGATTAGAAAAGGTAAGCTCAATGAATGGATATTTTTTCGAAGACCTTCCGAGATCAGTACAATTAACATTCCTGACGAGACCGGTAAGAGTTACTGTCTTAAATGATAAAAGTGACCTGACTGTACGCTACGATTTATTTGAACGACTAAACACTGGAGGAGTCGTTTTGCATCCACAAGAAATTCGAAACTGTGTTTATCTAGGGGAGTTTAAAGATTTCATTGTTGAATGTAGCAGAAATGCAAATTTTAACTCTTGTGTAAAAATGACGGAAAATGCCGAAAGAACCGGGAGTAAAGAAGAACTCGTATTAAAATACTTTGCATACTTTGAAGACAGGGAACTTTTTGTCCATAGCGTTAAGGAGTTTCTAAATGACTACATGAAAAGAAAAACAAGAACATTTAATAATAGAGCCGACTTACTTAATCTTTTTTCAACAACTTTTACAATAATTGACAATTTGCTTCCAAATGGCATTGTTAGAGGAAACCGGATTAACATAACTCCTTTAATTCTTTATGAGGCAATAAGCATTGGTGTGGCAGACACACTTGTTCAAGGGCATGAAGCACTTATTACGACTGATAAACTTCAACACTTGCTAAATGATGATGAATTAAGAAGACTTACCACAGGAGCTACGAACTCCAGGTCTAAAGTCAATGATCGAATAAGCTATGTAAATAACTATTTAGTCAATGCCGTTTAGAAGCTTAAGATCAACAATCAATAGCAGATTTGGTGAAGTGACAGTTCTATTGAATTATATAAAAACAATAGAAGAATCAGTAACTCCGCCAGCAGTACTTCCAGTTGAATGCAAAATTCTAAAGGGGCTTTTCTACGTGCATATTTATGCCTGTATTGAGTTTGCTGTAAATAAGCTAGTAATTGACACACTAGCTTTAATTAAATTGAAAAATATCAGTTATAGCCATTACGAAAATAAATTTCACACAATCAGCCTGCACACACAACTACAAGGCGTCAGAGATTGTAATTCTAAAGTGTTTTTAGATAAATCCGCAGATATTTTTATTCAAATTGAAAGTACAGATATAGCCGCATTCGATGAAACTCTTGTATCAAAGTATATTCAGAACATTTGGGGTAAAACATTTAATCAACTTACAAAGACTCTGGGAATGCCCTTGTAAGCTCCCCCAAAGTTCGGCCATTTAAAGTTAGAGTTTAGAATAAACATATTTGTTAATTTTAAACTTTAAGCACAATGAAAAAGCGATTTACAGAGAGCCAGATTGTGGCTGCAATTAAGAAACAGGAGTCTGGGATGGCGGTTAAAGACATTTGCCGTGAGATTGGGATCAGCGATGCAACGTTTTATAACTGGAAGGCGAAATACGGTGGTATGGAGGCCAGTGATGTCAAGCGCCTGAAAGAACTAGAAGCTGAGAATGCACAACTCAAGAGTATGTATGCTGAAGCCTGTATTGATCTGCGGGCATTAAAGAACCTGATTGAAAAAAAGTTATAACGCCCCAGGAGAAGCGGGAAGCTGTCGATTACCTTGTCGATGAGGAACAGCTAAGTAACCGTAAGGCGTGTAAGCTGATTGGATTATCCCGAACAACCTGTCAGTACCAACCCAAACCCAAGGATGATGCGGCTGTTCAGACTGCATTAACTGTATTAACGACCAAACATGTATCCATAGGCTTTTGGCAATGCTGTTACCGTTTGTGGAACCAGGGGCATTGGTGGAATCACAAGCGGATCTACCGGGTCTATACAGATATGCATCTGAATATCCGTCGAAGAGCCAAAAGAAGGTTGCCAGAACGTGTAAAGCAGCCTCTCACATTGCCAACGGGCCCTAATCAGATGTGGAGTATTGATTTTATGAGCGATAGCCTGGTGGATGGAAGGAAGTTCCGTTTGTTTAACGTCATTGATGATTTTAACAGAGAATCACTTGCTATAGAGGTGGATACATCACTTCCATCCTTGCGGGTCATCCGGGTGCTTGAAACACTGATTGCTGAAAGAGGTTGTCCGACAGCCATCCGTTGCGATAACGGCCCGGAATTTATAAGCCATAAACTAGAAGAATGGTGTAATCACGAAAACCGCCAAATCAGTTTACAATTTATCCAACCAGGAAAGCCTATGCAGAATGCCTTTATCGAACGAAAGAATGGAAGTATCCGAAGAGAATTACTGAATGCGTACTTGTTTTACAGTCTGGCAGAAGTCAGAGCAAGAAGTGAAGAATGGCGTCTGGATTACAACACAGAACGTCCTCATAAATCACTTGGCTATCTGTCGCCTTTGAAATACGCAGAGCTCAACAAAAATCAGATAGCTTTATCCACACCCGCAAGCAGAAATCCTTCAAAAATTGAAGCGCAGCGGGTCGTGGATAAAGCGGTAAATGAAAAGAATACTAACTTAGAAAACTCTAACTGATGCTGGCACTAAAATAGGGGGAGCTTACACCCTCGTTCACGATATCTGGAAGGACAATTGCAATTTTTGACGAATTAGTTGAAAATCGAAATAAAATTGCACATGGACGAGATAGTGCCGAAAATGTTGGCTCATCTCCCAACTATATCGACCTTAAACAAAAATATGATGAAGTATACGTTACCATCAATTCATACATAGACCACTACGAATTATATTATAAATCCAAGGACTATATTAAAGCGACTCAAAGAGCCAATTACTAAACTGCCTACAATATAGCATTGGCAGCAATCCTAATTGACACACCCTAAATTTCTAAGTACAATTGACAGTAGAGAAAACTCCTGTTCTCTTAAGTCTTCTGCTAAATCTTCGCCACTCATTCAAACTTTACAAATTACAGGGTTGTTGTGCTGATGTCTGTGACTAAGCACGAATCCTGTTTATAATCTGCACCCACGAATAAGTTCGGGCTATATCAAGCTTTTGCTGCCCCCTCGAATTAGTAATTTTGTATCTTAGTAAAGCTCAGATTTGAGGCCGTTTTGTTCGATAGCCTGCATCAATCCCCATACTTAGCTTTAATGCTATGAAAGCACCTGCTTTTTTTATAATATTTTGTGCTATATCTGCCTGTCAGATAAATGATGCTGGTAAAAAATCACATCATAAAGAAAAGATCAATGCAATTTTTACCATAGATACACTCATTGATTTTAACCAATTTTCATTCAACGCCCCAAAAGGGTGGCAGTTTGCTGTAGATGACAGCCTCCCTCCTGCGGCAGACGCAACATCCCGCTTTAGATTTCATAACGAAAATGGAAAGGAAATTCATTTCGAATATGGCTTAAGTGCTTATGGAGAACAATTTTATCCATACCCAATACCTGCTTATCGCCGGGCGGGTTATCTCAACCGGGAATTCGACACTTCCGGATGGATATTTTCAGATGATCCAAGACTACCTGAATTGAAAAAAAAATCAATCTATGAGTTTTCAAGCCTTGACGTGTCAGGTTTCCCCTCTTTTTGCTATAACCCCAAAAATTACGCACCCGGATATTCGGGTTTATATATTGATAGTATCGGAACTGAAGCAGGCCACATGGTAGAGTTTGCAGTGTATGGTGAAGACTTAGACAGCCTGGAAGTAGCTCAGCTAAATAAAATATTCAAAACTTTGAAAATTCGCGGGTATAAGAATTGATGGCCTTCAACATCATACATGTTTGGCGTAACCTATTCCCCATAGTCTTTCCCTCAGTCTCCAACCTTCTTTCAAACTTTACAAATTATAGGGTTGTTGTGCTGATGTCTTTGACTCAGCAGCAGCCCTATTTTAAACTTCACATAAGACCAGAATTCATATATCATTATCTTGCCTTCTCCCGCAACACACTAAAATTGTAACTTAGTATCGTCCTGGCTCAGGGCTTTTCTGCTCGCCGGTCTGCTCTAAACCTTACAATTGGCTGTAAAATTAGAAAATCCTCCATGGTCCAGGAATTTGAAATCATACAAGTCATCAATCTTCACAACCGGGGCCAATTTATTTTTGCCCGTCAAATTAATACTGGTCAGGATTTCAACATCAAGGAAGGATCATTATTAGGCGATGTCCCGATTGACCAATATTTAGATATGCCCAGAATTTTAGACAATTCTGGCCAGCCCCGTCTTGATGTATTTATATTCAAGCCCTTACTGAATTCGACCATTGCCAATTTTCAAGAGGGACAAATTGTAGAATTGATTGTTCCAGAATAGATTAAAACTTTATGCACAAAAAGCCATTTATATTATTTCTTATCCATTTTATATGTTTATCCGCAATCGCCCAAAACAAGGTCTTTCCTGGTTATAGCGTCTACAATGCTATTATCAGGACAGAATTGGCGGACAGCTCCCTTTCAGTTGTAATTGTCAATCAATCGGAGATCGAGAATCGTTCAGCAGATTTAGTTGATGCTTTAGTCAACAAGAACAAAGAAGCAATTTATTACTATACAAAAGGCAAAGCTATCGATAGCCTGACACAGCAACTTATTATTACCTATTTTAAAAATCAATCTAAAAGACATTTGACCGCGAAAGAATTTAATCTACCAGTAAAAACAGTTCTAATAAAGAAAAAGAAATTAGATAAATTCTTTAGATTATCTGTATCAGATGGTTGGAAAAACTTTAACCAACAATATCCAAAATCAGCCGGCTTGTTTACATTTTCAAAAATTCGTTTTTCATCAGATTCCAGCATTGCCGTATTTTATTATTCCCATTCAAAGGGTGGCTTAAATGGTCATGGAGATTTGGTGATAATGGAAAATGCAGATAATCAATGGCGGGTAAAATACTTAATCAGTTTGTGGCAGTCATAATTATCACCCCTTATCATTAAGCAATTTTAAAAACCCGAACATCATTCTCACACCGGTAATTTTCCATGTCTGTCACAATCCACAGACATTTCTTATTTTTAAACGCCTACTTCTAAAATATGAGCCATATCATTTTTGACAGTGCCATATCGCTTGATGGCTATTTCGCCGGAGAAAACCGGGGTCTCTGTTCTCCGTAGCCCCTGTTCTCCGTAGTCTTCGCTGTTCTCCGTAGTCTCCTCCTCACTCCCGCTATCAGGACAGTTTTCAATTTATAATTCATGACTCATCAGTTTAAGCAGGTGGCTGCCCGCTGTAAAGCACCGCTAAGGAAAATCAGCTGATACCAGGATTGCTATATATTCCTGCCGGGCAGCCACTCTGCCCCCGGGAACAGCCTTGCGGCACCCGGGCCTTTTCTTATCTATTATTATTTCCGAATCCGTTCGTGACCAATGTTGCCCATTAGTCAATTCTTCCAATCTCCAGCACTGATGGAAACTTTTTGCCAAAGTGGATGGTTTGCAAAACAGGATTCAATTTTGTGGCAGTCATCGGGTCTTCGCCGGTGCCAGGATTCCTGTCGTATTTTGGAAAATTAGAACCTGCAATCTCGAGCCGGAAACTCCAGCCCTGGGTCAATTGAAAAACAATATGGCCCATGTCAATTTCTATCTCCCAGATTATATTGCCATCCGCATCTTTCATTCCGGTATTTTTCCCGGGCCTGGCGGCACTGCTCATCCTGGTTATACCATCAGAGATAATCCAGGCCTTGTTATTATTATCCACTGCAACCAGTTTTGCAGTAAAGTCACAATCCTTTCCGGCAAAAGAAACGAAGAGTTTAACCTTTGCTTTTCCAAGGCCCCAGAATTGACCATTTATTTTTTCAGCGGAAAAAGTCAGCACATCTTTTCTTTTCTCAATTTCCGTCTGGTCTTTCAGCCCTATATTCTGCTTAAATAAATGAAAGTTGGCCCCTCCATTGGTGGGAACCGGTTTGTAAGGATCGCTTAAAAATGATTTATGGCTGTTGGCGGGAGACGTTTTCTTATCCAGGTGCCCCTGGTTTTCTGTACCTGGTAAGAGGAATAATTGCGTGCTTTTCATTTCCTCCCCCGGATATTCCTTTTCATTGATGTTAAAGGAATCGGCAAAAACCGGCATGGCCTGGAAGGCATTCCGGGTGCTGGCAGTGGGATCGTTTTTCAGGTAAAGCCTGAACCAATTTGCGGCTGCATTAAGAATGCCGGATCCCAGACTGTCGTAACCCTGTTTGGGTAATTCCCAATCGCCTACCCGGGAGGACCCGCTGAATATCTGATCATGAACCCAGGGGCCAATGATGAATCGCTGTTGCTTTTTATATTTCCGCAACGAATCGTAAATGTTAAAGGTACCTTCCTTTGTAAAATCATACATACCCGTTACATGCAGAACCGGTACATTGAAATTTTTGTAGTCCATATTCTTATTTAATCCATCAAGGATCTTCAGCATCTGTGCTGAGGTGATATCAATTCCGAAACCTTTCAGCATATCATTTTCCGGAAGGGATGACAGCAGCGAGTCTGCATTATATTTTCCGGGTACGAGTTTACCTCCCGAATAATTGAACAGCATCCAGGGAATATTCATCATCAGGTGATTGACACCCGCTGGTCTTGCGGTCAGTGCCGGTTCCACCCATCCATTGATATTGACGATCGCTTTCAGGGATGGATGACTGGTGGTTCCCAGGGTCAGTCCGCAAAAGCTGCTATAGGAAGCCCCATATAAACCTATTGACCCATTGCACCATTTTTTGGCTGTCAGGAGGTTTAACATCGCTAATCCATCCCCGGTTTCATTGATAAAGGGGATCATTTGCCCTCCGGATCCATCAGTACCTCTCACGCTCTGAATAACGACTATATAACCCAGCTTGCAGAAATACGTTGCAACGGACCCGTATTGACGTCGCGGATAAGGGGTGCGCATCAAGATTACCGGATAGCTGGCCAGGGTATCCTGGTAATAAACATCTGTCTGCAGGCCGATATTCTTTTCAATGGTGAAGACCTGCTGCAGTTTTGAAACTGGTTGCTGGGCCCTGGTTGCAATAGCCAAGAAGGTTACGAGGAGTGTGAAGGAAATTTTTTTTCTCATACATCGTTTTGCAAGCAAGTACGCAGAACAGAATTTAAAGGTTACATTAAATTACAGACAGCCATCCTGAGCCTACCAACGACTATTTCCGCCGGACCAGCAGATACGAGACCGCAGTCTGCAACATTTAGTCATATCCCTGCCGGCTGGTGAAAGGCTCCGCTTCTTCCTCTTAAAAATGTGCAGGTTTAGCCTGGCATAAGGCTATTACTCTTGTTCTCCGTAGCCCCCCTCAATTGCCACCCTTCTTTAAAACCCCTTATTCCCCTATAACAGCTTATTTTTAACCTGGAATAAGTAGCTGTATGAAAAAAGTATCAGCATTTGCCAGCTTATGTTTACTATTTGTGAATATCATAGTTGCCCAGCAAGCTATGCCTGTTATACAATCAACAAAACAGGATATACTTCTGAAATTAAATAACGATAGTATTATCTGGCGTATTGACCCGCAAAAAAATCCAGATATATTTTATATTGAAAGTACACTAAAACGTAAAGAAGCCTGGTTGATTACAGATGTTGATTCGCTCTATTTTGATATTAAAGCCGGCAAAAAATATGATTTTATAATTCAATATAATAATCAACCCTGTTACAGCCGTATAGAAGCATTAGAAAATCCAATTTTATTAAACAGGTATTTTGGATTTACTATTCTGTTTTTAGTGTTATTGGTTGTAACCCTCATTTTTTATAAAGCAACATCTCTTCACCCGAATAAATTAACCCCATTTGGTTTAGTTACACCGCTTTTGTTTTGGTTATTTACAATAATAGCCGGCTTTATACACGGCAATTATAATCACTTTAAAAACGCTGTCAGCAACCTCGGAGAAATTGGAAGTGCTTCAGAAATTACCATGGCAATTTTTACAGTCATCTTAGCCATTTCCTCCATGTTGTTTTCTGTAGGGTTTTATAAAGCAAGCAAACAAAATAAACAAAATCTACTGCCCGCCATTTTAAGCTTTGCCATGGCCATTTCTTTTCTATGGGCAGCCATATTTCCATCAGGGCACCAGTTGCATGGAACTTTAGGTCCATTACCCGTTTTAATCATGATAGGAACCCTGCTTTTAACATTGTTTTGGAAAAAAACTAATCACCCTGGTAATATAAAATTATGGAGTGTGGTAAGCTTATTGATCATGTTGCTTTTTGTACTGAGATTTATACCCTCCATACAGCAACACTATGAAGGCGCTATACAAAGAACTTTATACATAGGGTGGAGCACATGGTTTATTTCCCTCTATTTTTACTTTAAAACTTTGAAGAAGTGAATCGCTCCTTATTTACACCGTAAATTTATTCTCCAATTCTCTGTAGTACCCAGTTCTTCATACTCTCCTCCTTCATTCCCAACCCTCTTTCCAACGCTATAAATAATAGGGTTGTTATGCAGCTGTTTCTGACTCGGAACATCCGAACAGGATTGGTTATTTCAAGATCTTGCAACCCTGCCGGACAGTAAAATTGTATCTTAGCCAGGTCTGTTTTAGGAGCTAGATACTGATTGCCGGCCTGATGTTGGCCCCGGCCAGTTATGGCATATTGATATCGAAACTCATCAATAAATTATATTATTCCTTAATAATGAATCAATTTTTAGTTTGCTTTATTTCTGGTGCCAGTTTTTTACTTAGTTTCCTTTTGTACTTTCACCCGCTTCAACATAATATAAAGGCAAACAAATGGCTTGGTTTGTTTGTCATGACAATTGGCGGTGCTTTTATAGGCTCATTTTTAATATTAAAGAATACTGATTCTGAGAATATATTGCTATTCAAATTTGTAAACACGGTACAATTTCTGACTGCCCCGGCTTTTCTTTTCAGTATTCTGTTTTTTACAAATCCTTCTTATAAAATTAAAAAATCAGATTGGCTGCATTTTGTACCATTTGTGCTTTATGGTTTTTTTGAGTATACTATATACTATAACACAACAAGCATTTCAGTTTTTCCACTATTCAAACTCACTCAGGATACTGCCTTTCTGGTAAGAAATATATTACCTGTTATCATGTTGCCATATTTTGTTGCAGTTTATTATTTACTAAAAAGGCACCAGACCAATTTAAAATTAATTGTATCCAATACCAGCCAGATAAATTTAGAATGGCTGATTCAGTTCTTATATATCCTTTTTATTACCTTATTCATTTGGCTGAATGATGCAATATTTGGAATTCCATATATTACAGAAGCCACTAATATGATATACGCCATTTGCATTTTTTTCCTGGCTTACTACTCCATACAGCAAAAAACAATATTCGCCTTTAAACAAAAAGATACCCAGGAAATAGTTGACTTATTTAAAAATGCTCAGTCAGACCCATTACCAGGTGTACCGGAGCAAGATGAAGGGGCAGAACCTGTCAGCAGTGAAAAATCAAAATTCAGGCTGCTTACCGATACCCAATTAGAAAACCTGACCCTTCAACTTAGCTCGCTGATGGAGCAGGAAAAGATATTTCTGGACAATGACCTGAATTTATCAATAATTGCTAAAAAATTAGGGATTTCGATACACGAAGCCTCCTTTTTGATTAACAAAACCACAAAAGATAACTTTTATAACTACGTCAATAAGTTCAGGGTGGAGGAAGCAAAGCGCTTGTTAAGTTCAAAGAAAATGGAGGAACTCAATATACTAGGTATCGCTTTTGCCTCTGGTTTTAACTCCAAAACCACTTTTAATACCACTTTTAAAAAATACGTGGGTATTTCCCCTACTCAGTACAGCAAAGAACAAAAAAATAAGGAATAAAGCTGTTCGGCTTTATAAAACCGAACATTCAGTCCTGTTGAGGACAATATTTTTGCTTCATAAATCGAAAAAAATGCAAAAATTAAGAAACCGCCTGTTTTTTTGTACGTTCAGTTTGCTCCTTAGCTCCGCTGCAATTACAAACGCCTGTACCATATTTATGGCCAACGATGGCACAAATGTCTGGATTGGTAACAATGAAGATGAGCTGCAAAGTACGAGGTACAGGATGTGGTTCTATCCTGCTAAAAAAAATAGCTTTGGCTACGCCATTTGGACAGATTTAAACATAAAAATCAGGTTCCTGAACAAGTTTAACCCACAAGGGGGCTTAAATGAGTACGGACTCTTTCTGGACTACACTGCCATCAGTGAAATTCCTGTCCTGCATGACGAGCAAAAGAAAGACAGAAAAAAACAAATAGCCACCGACCTTTTGAAAAGCTGCAAAACCGTTGATGAGGCTTTGGCCTATCTGAACAAATACAATTTGATCAAACTCAACAAAGCACAACTCTTTATCGGAGACGCCACGGGAAACTATGCCACTGTAACAGGTGGGTATGTGGTTCGTAAGACAACCAATAGTTTTGCACTCACAAATTACAGCATCAATAAAGGAAACAAGGAAGCCTGCTACAGAAGAGATGTAGTCACCCGCTACTTGAAATCATCTGCCAGTTTCCAGCTGAATGATATTACAAATATGCTCGAAAAAGCTACACAAAAATTGCCCAATAATGTAGTATCCAATTATTCAATGGCCGTTAATTTAAAAACAAACATTCTTTACCTGTATCACAAAAGTGATTTTACAACTGTTTCCACACTAAGCTTATCCGAAGAACTCAAAAAGGGAAAACATTATAAAGACATTCAGCATTATTTTCCCGAATCTGTCACCCATGTTCTTGAAACAGAACTTAAAAACAAGGGCATCAATGCAACTATTGACCTGTATAAATCTTTGCGGAAAACTGCTTTTGACAAATACAACTTTAAAAATCAGGATGCATTGCATCTTGCCATTAGCTGGCTTGAAAAAGGACAAAATAGTGATGCCATAAAACTTCTGGACTGCCTGAAGGAATTTGATACCAATAATACAAATATTTATTCCTGGTTAGGAGTAGCGCACAGAAGGGCTGATAATATTGAAGAAAGCAATAAGTATTTTTCAAAAGTATTAGAACAAAAGCCTGATGATTATCTGGCAACCCTTTTTGGAAAACAGGAAAACCAAAAAGTAACATTTAAGGTAACCGAATTTGAAGATGCAGAACAAGTTTCTCTTATTGGCCCCTTTACAGAATGGACCAAAAATCCGATCAAAATGAGAAAGGAAAATGGTTATTGGACCTGTGAAGTGACACTACCAAAAGGGGAAAACATCTATAAATTTATTGTAAACAAGGAATACCTGGCAGACAATAAAAACTTTATGCATATTGGAGAAGGGCCAAAAATCTTCTCAAAATTGTATGTCTGGTAAATGTGGACTTAATAAAATCAATGAAAAATACCAGGTTGATTCTACTCCTTTTCTTATTCTCAAAATCCGTGATGGCACAAGCTTAAAAAAATTCAAGCCGTATAAAACCATTGTCCCTGTTCTCTGTAGCCTTCTCCTCACTCTCCACCCTCTTTCGAACTGTACAAATAACAGGTTTGTTGTCTTGATCCTTTTACCTTTTCACCCAACCAACCTTTTTCAACAATTCTCCCTTTTAAAATCCAGCCGCAATTTTCCACAACCAGAAAATTCAGGCTGCAAATTGGACGCCAAAAGGAAAAGTTTCGAAAATCAGATATTTTTGTAAAAATCCTGCAAGATTCATTTCACAGTAATTGCCTGAATCTGATCAGGATGATGATTTTAACTTCCAGCAAAATGAAATATAGTTGGCTCATCATATTATTCGCGCTTCATTATAATAAGCTATGTGCGCAAAGCAACATACCACTCAATACTCCTTTTTACTGGCTGAAAGAGGCGCGCAGTAAAGCTGCGTCCAAAGACAGTAGCGGAACATTTTTTTCCCTGAAAAAAGCAGTAAAAGCCGGTCTGTTTGACCCACAGGTAATCACAAACAGTAAAACCTACAATGCCCTGTTATCAGGTTCACAAAAAAAAGAAATTGAAGACGGGATTTGGGCAAACAGGATTAAATTAGAGCGCCCTTCCGCCATAAAAATTGTTACCACCGACATCAATAATTTCTGGAACTGCTTCCCTTCCATCAATGATTCCAATGCGGTGACTATTTTTCTGAAAAACTATATCGGAAAAGGTTCTGCGGGATTACAGACTTTTTTTCAAATCCGGATGAACAGTAATGCCGACAATTTGATAAAAAATATAAGGCTAAAACAAAGCTATTACCACAGCATAAAAGATGTTTCCAAACAGTTTAGAAAAATGCGGCCGCAGTTTGAAAAGGCAGCCAATAAACTGGAAAGCCTTTACCCGGCATCCATATTTCCACCGATCTACTTTCTGATTGGGCATTTAAATAATGTGGGAACAGCAGATGGTTATTCCGGTTTATTAATCGGCACAGAACACCTGGGCAAGCATCCGGGCGCCGATACGTCGCAGCTAACCATGAATGATAAGCTCGTGCTTTTTGACACTTCACTTGCCGTTCGCCTCATTGTTCATGAATATGTACATTTTCAGCAAAAAAACAAAGCAGAACAAAGCTTACTCGATTATTCCATCATGGAAGGAGTGGCAGATTTTATTACCTACCTTATAACAGGCCAGTACACAGCACCAGAAGTATATCAGTACGGTTTTGCCAATGAGGGAGCCATCTGGAAAGATTTTTCAACTGAAATGAATACGGAAAATACAGACAAGTGGCTTTTCAATACTTATAATCCCGAAACCGGATACCCGGGGAATCTGGGATATTTTATTGGATTCAGAATTTGCGAATCTTACTATCGCCAAAGCCAGAATCAACAACATGCCATAAAAGAACTTTTAGAAATCAGGGATTTCAATCAGATTTTAAGTCAGAGTGGCTATAACGGTAAATAATTCCACCCGAAAAAAATATTCCTGTTTTGCTAAATGTCTATATTTAGCATGGCATGCAACTGACAACCGACACATATCAGCGAATTACAAAAGCTAAAATTTTTATTGACGAAAATTTTCACAGTCCTATTGACCTTGACAAAATAGCCAGACAGGCTTTGATGTCAAGATTTCATTTTCACCGGCTTTTTACCCGGATCTATAAAAAAACACCCCACCAGTACCTGACCCAAATCCGGATGGAAGCTGCCAAAGTTTTATTGGCCAAAGAAGGTATCAGTGTAACGGATGTTTGTAATATGATTGGCTTCGAGAGCCTGGGTTCTTTTAGTTCTTTATTCAGTAAGCAAAGCGGGTACTCTCCCCAGTATTACCGGAATATTGCCTGGCTGAAACAGAAACTGCTGAAAGAGCAACCCAAACGATTTGTCCCCCATTGCTTTTTTGAGCAGTTTAAATTAGGCGAATCTGTAGTGGCTGACTGCCAATAAATTAATCTCCCTCCTTTTTTGTTCCTGCGGAATCGCTAAAAAAGCAAGATTCGAGAAGCCGGTAATAACAGGCTGCTTTATCTTCACTTTATTAAACTAAAACCATGATAACAAAATTCTCGCACACCACATTATTTGTACAGGACCAGGATAAAGCCTATGATTTTTATGTTAACATATTGGGCTTTACCGTAAAAACAGATGCCCTGATGGGAAATGGGTTCCGCTGGTTAACAGTCACACCCAAAGAGCAACCTGATTTAGAAATTGTGCTGATGGGTATCCTTCATGACAGCATGATCAAATCTGAGACCAGTCCGGAAGGCCTTGATGAAGAAAGCAGGGCGGCATTTAAAGTTTTGCTGGAAAAGGGTATCCTGGGAGCCGGTGTCATGCACACCAATGACTGCCGGGCCACTTATGAAGAATTAAAAGCAAAAGGCGTTCAATTCAAAGGGGAGCCCAAAGAACAATTCTACGGAATTGAAGCGGTGATGTTTGATGGTTGCGGTAACTGGTTTAGTGTAACGCAGCCGAAAGAAATGTAATTCAACTATTTTAATCCATTGAAATGACTGAAAAGGAGCTGTCGGTTGCCGAGCATATTAATCTCATTACAAACATGATTAATACAGCTCGTAATAGTTTTAGTGATAAGGGGCATTTGCTTTTGGTATGGGGCTGGACAATCCTCATCTGTAGTATTTCGAGTTTTATATCCCTGCATTACTTCAATGATCACCGGTTATTCCCAATTTGGCTTTTAGCCTGCATTAATATTGCTTACCATTTTATTTATTTCCGTAAACAAAGAAATAAGAATATTGTTACTACCTATACCGACGAAATCAACCGGAGTATCTGGTTTGTTTTCATTTTCACCGGGGCAGTACTTGAAATAATACTATCACAAACAGGAAACCAAAATTTAATCAATACCGTATTGCTTGTTGTTTACGCAATACCAACTTTTCTATCCGGAGCCGTCCTTAGATTTACCCCACTTAAAACAGGTGCCATCATTTGTTGCATTTTGGCTTATGCATCCACATGGATGCCTTATAGGTTTTCATTTTTGCTTTTATCAGCAGCAATGATTGCTGCATGCATCATCCCCGGGTATCTTTTATCCATTCGGTCCAAAAATAATCTTAACCTTAAAATCTGATATATGTCCAACAAAATGACACACTTTGCTATTTACATTGATGATCTTGAAAGAGCCAAAGGATTCTATGACAAAGTATTTGACTGGGGGTTTCATTCCTATGGGCAAGGTGATTTTTTACAAATCAAAGCAGACAAATCCGAGAACGGCGAATTAATTGGCGCCTTGCAATCAAGAAAATACTCACCGGTCCCTGAAAAAATCATCGGCCTGGAATGCTCGGTAAGTGTTCCAAACATTGATGATACTATTGACAAAATAAAAACGAACGGCGGACAAATACTGATGCCCAAAACAGCAATTCCTTATGTTGGCTGGCTGACAAAGTTTTTAGACACGGAGGGGAACTTGGTTTGTGCGATACAATATGACACCAGTGCAAAGTGATAATACCAGGGTCCATCCACGCTGTTCTGCGGAAGTCTTTGACTTCTTACTAAATCCTTTGACAGCCCTGCAGCTATTTTATTGATGGTAAAAGACAGAAACCGTATATTACTTTTAAAATAAGTACCATGCGGTTAACCATCTGCTGCTGCATTTTGATACTGGCCATTATTCCCGGTTGCGGCAACCCGCCCGAAAAAGAAAAGAAATACGGGGAGCTGACTGAAGCAGATTACAAAAAAGACACGCTTCAGGTCAACGGTGAAGAAGTAGCGCTTGAAACTGCCACCACTACCGAAGAAAAGCAGGAAAAAACTCCCTTTGGTCCCAAAGAACAAGCCTGGTTGCAAGAAAACCTGGAGAAAGCCCGGCTCTTAAAGGGTGAATACTGGGAAAAACCCATGCCTAAAGACAAAGAATTCATGCCCCATATACTGGATGAAGTGTTTGAAAATTGGAAATCCGATCCTTCGCCCGATAAAAAAAGTGCCGAATTTGTAAGTGAGGCCCTGGGTGCCGCTTTTGGCCAATGGCTTGTTGATCACCATCAAATGAAATGGCTGCTCGTAAATGATGAATACGGAACCGACTATGCAGTGGCGCATCAGCAGTATAGCCTGATTGCTTATCCGGTCTCCTCGGTTAACAAGGGGATCAACCAGGACAAAAAAGGCCTGTTCAGAGGGATTGAACTCACTATTCAGGAAAACATCAAAGCTTTGCAAGCGGAAGAAGCAGCAACAAAATAATAACAAAAATTGGCTGGCCCTTACTGATTGCAGAAGTCTTAAAAAAAGTGATCATCTAATGTTAGTAAAATGAAAATTGTTCTGCTTAGCTGAGTTCTCCTCTGCGCTACCACAGTTGCTTTTGCCCAAAAGACGGCACTTATACTTATACCATTGCTTTTGCAGAATGGGATGGAAAATCGCTCGGCGCTTCCTGCACGGTCATTATCAAAGGAGACAGTATCAGGGTTTTCCGAACAGGTACAGGGGATGTAAGTACCAAAGAAGCTGAATTGCTTGACAGCGGGATCATCATGAAACACAAAAGCGGGAAATGGATTATTGGACATACTACCAAAGACAAATATGCAAAAGAAATCGGCGGCTGCTCGGATGGGCCTTCGGAAATTAATTTTAAGAATAAGATATTCTGGCTTTGTTGATGAAACTGAGTAAAACAAATGACGGGAGAAGACCAGGATCAAACTTACTTTGCTGAATAGTAAATTTGTACCTTAGTATCGCACCGCAAAATTTATCATTATTTCACTTCAATCTACTTGACCCGACTGCAGGGCCATTTCGTTTAAAATGCAAAACCAAATGAAACCCGTAGAAACAACACACTTAAAACTCATCCCCTGCAATCCTGACATACTAAAATCGGCTATACAGGGAGATGAAGAGCTTGCCAGATTTTTGCAGGTTTCGGTACAGGATTCCTGGACAGCATTTGGAACAGGTGCTTTACAATATTCACTAGATAAACTCACCGAAAGCGAAGAAGAAAAAGGCTGGTGGTCCTATTTTCCAATTTACAAGGCAGAAAACAAACTGATTGGCAGTGGTGGTTATAAGGGTAAACCGACAACAGAAGGAGTGGTTGAAATTGGGTATGAAATTGCCCCTGCCTTTCGTAATCGCGGTCTGGCAACTGAAATGGCGAAGGGACTGATTGAAAATGCACTAAAAGACAAAAGAGTACAAAAAATTATAGCCCATACTTTGGGAGAGGAAAATCCTTCCACAAAAGTTTTAAAGAAATGTGGATTTGAAAAAGTACAGGAGATTAACGATCCGGAAGATGGATTGATTTGGAAATGGGAGTTAAACTTAAAATAAGACATGATTCACTTATTAGCACGGTCTGCTTCTAAAACGCCAACCATCTTTGACCCTCGCCAAATGAAAAGGTTGTACTGCTGAGGGCACTTATTTTTATTGCACCTGAAACCCATGAAATTCAAACCCACTATTCTCACGATCTATTCACTCCTTTTCCTGGCAGGTTGTACCGGCTTTACGCTATATAACTATAAACAGTTATCAGAAGGGGAAGGCTGGGGTGTTGTCGGCATGATCGGACTTGTTGGATTCGGGGTTTTGCTTTTTGTGATTGATATTGTTATCCGTAACCTGTTTAAGAATAAAACAACGGCTAATATCATTGGACTGCTGGTAGCGATTGTAGCGACCGTGTTGGTTTTTAAGGGTGGCATTTTTTAATAAACCATTCTCTAATCTTTCATCTCCTTCCTTAACATGCTTCCCTTCGATCCCTCAGGGTAAACTAAGCTCCTGCCTTCGCTTAGGCTTCGGCAGGCAAGCAGCATGACAAAAACTAGGCCCAGGCGCAAAATCCCCACTCGCCACTAGCCTTTTCCCTACTTAACATGCTTCCCTTCGATCCCTCAGGGTAAACTAAGCTCCTGCCTACGCTTAAGCTTCGGCAGGCAAAGCCTTCGCTTAGGCTTCGGCAGGCAAGCAGCATGACAAGAACTAGGCCCAGGCCACAACCCCCACTCGCCACTAGCCTCTCCCTTCTAGCCCCTCCCTTCTTAACATGCTTCGACAAGCTCAGCATGACAACCCTGAGGCCCGGGTGCAGCCATTCCTTCTTCCGGACTTTCCGACTCCCGACTTTCCGACTTTCCGACTTTCTTAAAAAAACCCCCAACTTACAAAATATAAACAACTGAATTTTTTCGCATAATTTTAAGTCCTATGATTTTATAAACACTTATACCAGATAGTGTGCAGTATGAAGAAATGACCGTATCACAGGTATAGGTAATCTGATACTCAAAGTATCCAGATATTCACCAAACAGGATTCCCTTTCTTTAAACCAGTGAAGTGGCCTGTGTATAATTTCCGGTGAACAAATACGATTAAGCGTTTGCTGCAAAACTTAATATAACAGTAGTGCCGGTTTCATTTGACTGGAATTCTATTTTACAATTAATTGCTTTGGCCATATCCTTAACAATGGATAAACCTAATCCGGTATCACCCCGAAAAGGAATTGTACCGGTTTCAAAATTGTTCTGAATTTCAGCTTTCATTCCAGGGCCATTATCACTTATGGATAAATATGATCCCCCTTCCTGTTGCCAGGCTTTCCATACAATTTCGGCATTATTTGTTTGCTGTAAAGCCTGTACCGCATTGGCTGTCAGATTCTGCATAATAGTCTGTACATAATTCCTGTCGCTATTCATTCTCATTCCCGCAGGTGACTGAAAACGGAATGAAATATTTTCAACGGAGTTAAAAAATGAACGGATATGCCCAAATAATTCTTCTGCCTCTACCGGATGATTTACAGGAGAGAACAGTTCCATCTGGCTTTTGCTCCAAAGCAGCATATTCTCCATATTGCTTAATAAACTGGTAGCCGCTGTTGTTATTTTTTGCTGATGTTTTGCAGCTTCCTGTCCGGTAAAAAGTTCCGGTGCATCGTTTTGTAAGTGCAAAAAATTGATCAGTCTGGCGATGGGGCCTCTTAAATCATGGCTCAGGATGCCGAAAAATTTGGCTTTTATCTTATTAGCGGAATCCAACTCCTGGTTCAACCGGTACAGTTCCTCGTTGCTCTTTTTCCTTGCCTTGCTTTGTTTATAAAATAAAAACCCGATTATCCCCAGCAAGCTAAGTCCTCCGGCTAAAATCCAAACCGTTTTCTGCTGACTGGAAATGGTAAGTTGCTTCAGTTTTATTTCAGTCTCCCTTTTATCTATTTCCTTTTGATTTTCAGCAGCAGCTATTTTATTTTTATTTTCCTGCGAGTAAAGAGAGTCCTGTATTTCACTATAAACCTTGTAGTGATAGTATGCTTTTTTATAATCCCCGGTATAGTCATAAAATTCCGAGAGGGATCCGTTAAAAAAGGAGCGGTTATCTTCATCACCGGTTTGTTCGCAATACTGTATTGCGCTTTTTAAATACTGTTCTGCGAATTGTAAATACTTTGCTTTATTCCCCGGGCGCAACCGATGTAATGTATCATACCGCACCGCATCCAGATAAGCAATGCCCAGGTTGCCGGTGTTAACAATGGCCTCGTTATAGAGCGGATTAAAACTGTCCCATAATTCTTTTGATTGCAATCTCGCTTCAATCACTTTCTGATAATCATTTCCTGCCCCAAGTGCAATAGCCGACCAGGCATTGGCCATACCCTGAATGTTACCGCTTTGTGTATACAGGGAAAGGGCTTGCTCAAATTGTACCTTCCCCTTATCAGCATCATTTAATGAATAGCGGATTTTGCCAATTGTAATCAAAGAGTTGGCCATTTCATAAGTATTGCCAGACTCTTTCGCCAGGGCAAAGGCTTTGTTCTCGTATCGTAACGCTTTGTCAAAATCCTCCTGAGCTAAGTAAATACCGGAAATATTATGCAGGCAGGTAGCTATTAGCAATGAATCTTTCACTTCCTCTGCCAGCTCCAGCGCTTTGAAAAAATAGGTGGCAGCTGAATTATAATCAGCCCTCAGGTTACTGGCTGCTGATGCCATATTATTATAAGTGGAGGCGGCATTTCTTTTTTCGCCGTGTTTTAAATTGAGACGTAATGCCTGCTCATAGTAGAACATAGCTGAATCATAAAAGCCCCTGTTGCTATGAATTTCCCCGAAGCCAGCTGTGAAAACCGCCTCCGCCTTATGCCATTGTATATTCTTTGCAAACTTTAACCCCATGCCGGCAATCAGCTTTGCACTGTCCAGGTTCCGGTTCAGATAATACCGTAACAATTGATTGCAGCTCTTTGCCTTTGCTGTGTCGTTGCTGTCACTTGTAAGAAGTGCTAATTTTTCATTTAACTCCGTGGCGTCCAGATCCTGTGCGCTGGCAGAGAGCTGAATGATCAAGAATAAAAAAACAATTCCGATTCTCATTTTCCTGTAATGGATAAAAGTTTTTCCTTGAAAGAACGGCCTACAGGAATAGTGATGCTTTTTACAATCAGCTCCTGTGCTTTAATTTGTTCAATATAATTTTTTTGTACGGCAAAGCTTTTATGAACCCGGATAAAGGATTCAAATTCCTTTTCTTTTAAAATATTACCCAAAGAAGACAACACACAATACTTTTTTGTCCCGGTGACAATCTGAGTATAGTCTTTCAGTGCTTCCAGATATATAATATCGTGTATATGAATTTTAACCTGCTGATGCCCTTCCTTAATAAAAATAGTATCCGCACCTAAACTATGTTCTAATAATCCTGCTTTTTCCCTCAACATCAAAAAGGCCTCAACACGATGAATGGCTTTCTGAAACCGTTCCGCCTGAATAGGTTTTACGAGAAAATCCAAGGCCTCCAGATCAAATCCTTCCACTGCATAATCCGGATAAGCTGTTATAAAAATACAGGCGGGGATATTCATGAGTTTCTTCCGTAACTCCAGCCCCGACATACCCGGCATATCCACGTCCAGAAAAGCGATATCCGGCAATGGAGTGTTCACTTTACTAAGCGCTTCTTCAGCGGAGGCAAAAACTCCCTTTACCTGTATGTGGGGATATTTCCTGACAAAAGACAGGGTGGTAAGCCTGTCAATTTCATCATCGTCAGCAATAATACAGGTATAACGAATAGCCATAAGGCAGTTTCAGGTTTTGGGTGAAGTTACCATTTTCTGCTGTTTAGCGATTTTCCCGGTCGTTGGCAGATTCAGGGTTTTCCAACCCCGAAAATGACAGGATGTTTGCTGAAACTTATCTCCATGAAGATCTGCCTTCTGCATGAATTATCCGGACTTACCACTTCACTACTTCAGGCTTCCTGCTCCCAAAAAGAAGACAATCCGCTCCGGTTATGGGTAACAGATAGTATGGCCTGAAGGCGGGAAAAATAATTTCAACACACTAAAAAATAAAAAATTATGAAAACGATCTTTCTCCTCTTACTGATTAATTTCTTTTCCACTGCACCGGATGCGCAAGTCCCGGTTGGCAAATGGAAAATAATCTCCCACATGAACGAGTTCCAGGGCGAAAAATTTGACAGCCACAAGGCCCTGCTCACACAAAGGCCCTGTGCTGCGAAAATTGTGTACGAAGTAAATGCCGACGGCACCTACCGGCTGAATGCCTCGGGGAGTGGTTGTGATGAGCGATTTATAAAAATTCAGGAAAAAATTTATTCCGAATCAGTATGGACCATAAAAGGAAACACAATTTCAATTGGGAATAAAAAAGCTCCTGGAATTGGCCAAAAATATAAGTATACAATTACAGGTAATAAAATGATTTGGGTTGGCACAGAGGGACAAGGGACTATAACGTATCAAAGATTATAAACTTATAATATGAAAAAAGCACTTCTTACACTATTGTTTGTTTCAGCGGTATGCCGGATCAATGCCCAGTCATTGTCAGATGGGGAATATTACATTAAAGTGGTAAAAACAGGAAAATACCTGGGTATTCTCGGAGCCGATAAAAAGAATGGTGCCCTGGCAGTACAATGGGATACTCAGTTTGAGAGCAATTATAAATTCATCCTGACTACAGTCGGTAACAGTCTTTATACACTAAAGGCTGCACACAGCGGCCTGTATTTGAGTACAGAGGGGAGCAATCCGGCCAGGGGAGCCAAACTGCTGCAATGGGATTGGCTGAATCAGGATAATCAAAAATGGATTATTGTTCCTCACAAAAACGGAAAAGGCTATGTAATGAGAAGCCTTAAAAATTACCTGAAGGTGATTATGCAGAACTGGAATGCTGCTACCGCTACCCCGCAAAACGGGTCCTGCTTTATGCTTACTGATGATGAAGTAATGCCGGAAATGATTCTTGACTTTAAGAAGAATGAACCGGCTCAAACCACAAAACTGCCTACGGGCACTGGTTACAGGAATGAATCTAAAAAAATAAATACCGACTTGCCATCCATGCAACAGACCATGCTGGCAGATGTTGCAGATGGTGTTTATAAAATCAGGATTAATGAAAGCGGTAAATACCTGGCCATTGCCGGACAGGAAGACATGAACAATGGCATGAGGCTTATACAATGGGATATGCTCCCACGCAATAATCACCTTTTTACCATAAAAAAAATAAACAATGGCAACTATATCATCAGCCCGGTTCACAGCCAAAAAGTACTGGATGTGGTGGATATGCGTTCGGATGATGGTACACAAATTCAGCAATGGGATGACTTAAATGGCAGCAACCAGCAATGGAAATTTTACAATACGTCCAAAGGCTATAGTATTGTGAGTGTGGCCAGTGGCAAGAGTCTTCAATTATCTGCCGGTAACAACAATGCACAAAATGGCACTCCCCTGATCATCAATAGCGGCGGCACGCAGTCCTTTAATTTGCTGCCCGCACGGGCGCATGCGTTTACGGAATATATTACTGTTAAAAACTTACGCTTTACAGTGCCACATGGCGGAGATCTGGCATTCTATGGGGTCATTCAAATCTATTTGATCGATAAACACGGAAACAGCTACAACCGGTATTATGAAAGTCCATACCGGGCGGATTGGGACAGTGATAATATTTTCTTTAATGTATACGAGAAACGCGCCATTGATATGGATAAAAACCGGGTGATGGATTTTGGCGGCGAGTTGAAGTTTAAAATTGCGGCTGAGGAAATTCCCGGAGCCAAACTTAAAATTGTATACGGAATAAACGAAAATGATGCAGACGTTGCTGCTCTCTTTACCACATTTGGAAGTGCAACCGGTGCTGAAAAAAACCCAAATGGGATAAGGGTACAGGAGAAAGCGTATGTAGGTGGCGGAAGCGATGATTTTTATCAGTTAAGAAATTCGTTTACGAAATGTCTTCGGACCCAGTTAGATCACTCGGTGCAATATATTTCGATAGCCGACATTCCGGCCAGTTGCCTCGTGCATGTAAACCTGCAGGATGAAGACGGAAGTGATAACTGGCTCGATGTATTTTATACGATTACCAAAGAAAGAAAATAACAGTTTAAACCTATTCATTATGAAATTCTTCAAATTTGTCTGCTGCTGCTTTTTTCTCATTCACCAGAACGGCATTGCTCAGCTGCCTGTAAGTCTTCAGAAAGTAAAGCTACCCGGAACAACGGAATACAGAGATATATATGTAAGCCGTTCCGGAAACGATTATCTTATGAATGGCGATATCATTGTTGATCAACACAATAAAAATGCCATTTTGCAGGGGAATACTCCCGGTAATTACATATGGCCGAAAGGATACATACCCATTGAAATTGAGGACTCCATATTCATGTTTGGATTTGATGCAAACCTGTATAGTGCTATTGAATTTCTGAATAATAACACAAGGGCAAAGTTTAAACCCAGAACAAATGAAACTGATTTTATCTATGTAAATTATATGTCCACCATGGAACTTGGCTTTTCGGGTGGCAGTAGTTGGGTGGGAAGGCATGGCGGGAGGCAGTCGCTGAACCTTTCTACCAGTAATTACAGAACCATATTACATGAACTATTGCATGCCCTTGGTTTCTGGCATGAACAAAGCAGGCCGGACAGGGATAATCATGTGGAAATACTCTGGGATAATATTGCAAGCGAGGATAACAAACATAATTTTCAGCTGGAGGCCGGTACCCCTAATGGCCCTTACGACTACCTGAGTATTATGCACTACAGCTCTGGCTCTTTTGCAAAACAGGGCACGGTTACTCTTCGTTGTAAATCCGGCAGTACCATCTCGGATTGTCCGATGGGGGGATCTGACATGTCGGCCGGAGATCTGAAAGGAGTCAATGATGCCTACTGGTACAATACTTCAACTCCGCTGGTAGCTTTTAAATCTGACTATGAAAAAATGCGTCAGTCGAAACTGTTTAAAGAAAATACCGGACCTGTTGTAAAAACAACGACATCATTTCCAAAAGAACCTATTGCAAATGGCAAGTATAAGATCAGGATTAACCATACCGGTAAATACTTAGCGATTGAAGGAGCAAGTAAAGACAATGGTGCCAGATTAGTGCAGTGGGATTATGTGGATCAGGCCAATCATCAGTTTTATGTAAGGAATATCGGGGGCGGCTATTACGACATCAGTGCAGTGCATAGCAAACGCTATTTAAATGCTGCCGGTCAATCCAAAGCAGATAACACAGCTGTTATTCAATGGGATTTTGCCAACCAGGATAATGTAAAATGGCGGATTTACTATAGCAATCAGGGTGGCAAACCAGGATGGGTTATTGAAAATAAAAATGCAAGTCCCATCCAATTGCAATCGGGTCTGCTGACCAGTCAAAATGGCGAACCGCTTATTTTGTGGATGCCAAAGCGCCAGGATGCCAACGACTACGAGCCTTTCCAGACTTTCAGCTTTGAGAAAATTGATGAATTGCCTATGAGTGAAACAAAACTCTACGAACAATCACCAGGGATGAAAATTAAAAAAAGTAACCGGTAGTAATTCCACTAACAGTTTCTGAATATTCGTTTTCACAGATGCAAAAGGCATTTAGACCGCCTTTTGCATCTGCTTTTTTATTTCTGTTGTACAAAATCATTTTTGCTACCGTTGCAGCTAAGCACCAACTCATTAAATTATCTTAAATATTATTCCGCGGGAAGCAATGATAACCGGTGATTTCTTTTTTATTCCGATAATTGTATATAATTCTCATGAAATTCAGACCCAGCATTCTCAATATCTATGCGCTATTTTTCATGGCCGCATGTATTGTATTCACCATTTATAAATATGACCAGCTCTCTCATAGCGAAGGCTGGGGCATTGTCGGTATGATCGGACTTGTTGGATTCGGGGTTTTGCTTTTGGTGATTGATATTGTTATCCGAAATCTGATTAAGAATAAAACAACGGCCAATATCATTGGACTGCTGGTAGCGATTGTAGCGACCGTGCTGGTTTTTAAGGGTGGCATTTTTTAATAAACCATTCTCTAATCTTTCATCTCCTTCCTTAACATGCTTCGAGAAGCTCAGCATGACAAAAAGTACGCCCGGGCCACAGCCCCACTCGCCACTTGCCACTCGCCTCTTCCCTACTTAACATTCTTCGACAAGCTCCTGCCTACGCTTGGGCTTCGGCAGGCAAGCAGAATGACAACTTTGTGGCCCGGGCGCAGTCATTCCTTCTTCCGGACTTTCCGACTTCCGGACTTCATCCCCACTCGCCACTTCCCACTAGCCACTAGCCTTTCTCTAATCCCTATCTTTGCCCCATGCAATTCTCCTCCTCCCTTCTGGAAAATGCAGTGAACGAATTTGCCAAACTGCCCGGGATCGGTAAAAAGACCGCCCTGCGACTGGTATTACATTTACTGAAACAGGATAGCAAGGAAGTAGGTCATTTCAGTGAAGTGATCGCCCGGATGAGAAAGGAAATCCGCTTCTGCCAGCGCTGCTTTAATGTGGCCGATGGCGATATCTGTTCCATCTGCGCCAATTCCATGCGCAAACAGGATGTCATCTGCGTAGTGGAAAGCATCCGCGATGTGATCGCCATCGAAAGCACACAGCAATTCAACGGTACCTATCATATACTCGGTGGTGTGATCTCCCCGCTGGATGGGATTGGTCCGGACCAGCTGAATATCGAATCCCTGATCCACCGGGCCGAAAAAGAAGAAATCAACGAACTGATCTTTGCCCTCAACCCCAATATCCAGGGAGATACTACTATTTATTACCTGCAAAAGAAACTGGCCGCTGTCGCCAGCACTCAAGGCCGCTCCATCCGCATCACCACCATCGCCCGGGGTATCGCTTTTGGTGGGGAACTCGAATATGCCGACGAAATGACCCTTGGCCGAAGCCTCCAGAACCGCCTGCCGGTTGAAAATTATGTCGCTCGTAGTTAAGGCCGGGCTTCCATTATTGTCATGCTGGACCACCACTAACGTCATACCGGCCCCAGAGCCGGTATCTTTTAAAAGACAATTTCATCTCTCCGAAAGACCCCGGGTCAAGCCCGGGGTGACGTACTTTAAGAGTGTGGCAAGACTCTGAATATTTTTAAGCTCACAACGGGCCACCACTAACGTCATACCGGCCCCCGAGCCGGTATCTTTTAAAGACAATTTCATCTCTCCGAAAGACCCCGGGTCAAGACCGGGGTGACGTACTTTAAGAGTGTGGCAAGACGCTGAATATTTTTAAGCTCACAACGGGCCTCCACTACGTCATGCCGGCCCCCGAGCCGGTATCTTTTGAAAACGATCTCTTTCAAATGACCTAGGATCAGGGCGCTATCCGGGGGTTGATTTTTAACTCCTAATAATGTAACTTTGCATCTTCACAGGCGGATTTGTTTATTGTTCGGCCTTCCCTCCAAATGGGTTAAAAACGGAACTAATAAACGTCAACGAAACTCCTCTTTGGTTTCCCAGCGTTTATCAGTTCACAAACTATCAAGTATGAAAACAATCCAGGATTGTTTGAAAGAACGCATATTGGTCATCGATGGCGCCATGGGTACCATGATCCAGCGCCATAAATTACAGGAAGCTGATTACCGCGGTGAACGCTTTAAAGACTGGCACTGCGATGTAAAAGGGAATAATGACCTCCTCAATATCACCCAACCCGATATCATCATCGGTATCCACAAACAATACCTGGATGCCGGAGCCGATATTATCGAGACCAATACTTTCAGCAGCACGACGATTGCCATGGCGGATTACGAAATGCAATCCCTGGCTTACGAATTAAATGTGGCCGCTGCCCAATGCGCTTCCAAAGCCCGCGATTTATATTATGCCGAACATCCTGGTAGCGAACCCCGCTTTATTGCCGGTGCCATCGGACCACTGAATAAAACACTGTCCTTATCACCTGATGTCAATAATCCCGGTTTCCGCGCAGTCACTTTTGATGAAGTGGTAACTGCGTATTATGAGCAGGTAAAAGGACTGGTGGATGGAGGTGTTGATCTCCTGCTCGTGGAAACCATCTTTGACACCCTGAATGCCAAGGCCGCCATCTTTGCCATTAAAAAATATTTCCGCGATACGAAGAAAGAATCACTTCCGATATCTATTTCCGGTACCATCACCGATGCGTCGGGGCGTACCCTGAGCGGACAAACACTGGAAGCATTCTATACTTCCGTAATGCATGCCAAGCCATTGAGCATCGGTTTGAATTGTGCCCTCGGTGCCAAAGAAATGCGACCGCATATTGAAGAGCTGGCACAGATCGCTTCCTGCTATGTATCCGCTTATCCCAATGCCGGTTTACCCAATGCGATGGGAGAATATGATGAACATCCGGCAGATACGGCGCATTATCTGGAAGACTGGGCCAATGAAGGCTGGGTGAATATTGTGGGTGGCTGCTGCGGTACTACCCCGGATCATATCCGCCATATCGCCGAAGAAGTAAAAAAAATCAGTCCCCGCCGGCTGCCGCTGGTTGAAACCAGTTTTGCATGAACACCGCGCAACTACTACTCATATTATCCATTGCAATACTCATTGTCAACAATTTTTCATTCCTGAGAAAGCTGTTTACAAAAAAGAATACCTAATGTCCGACACTGTTGTTATCAAGCCATTTTTAAGATTAGCAGGATTAGAACCATTGGTCATCAGACCCGAGACCAATTTTGTGAACGTGGGAGAAAGAACCAATGTAACCGGTTCTAAAAAATTTGCCCGCCTGATCCGCGAAAATAATTATGAAGAAGCCCTGAGTGTGGCCCGCCAGCAAGTGGAAAGCGGCGCACAGGTACTGGATGTAAATATGGATGATGCCCTGCTCGATGGGGTGCAGGCCATGACTACTTTTTTGAATCTGCTTCAAAGCGAACCCGATATTGCCCGGATCCCCATCATGATCGACAGCTCTAAGTTTGAGATCATTGAAGCCGGCTTGAAATGTGTACAGGGAAAATGTATCGTGAACTCTATCTCGATGAAAGAGGGAGAAGCCAAATTCATCGAACAGGCCATTACCTGTCAGAGTTATGGTGCTTCCGTGATCGTGATGGCTTTTGATGAAAAGGGACAGGCCGACAGCAAGGACCGGAAAGTGGAGATCTGTCATCGTGCCTATAAAATTTTAACTGAACAGGTGGGATTTGATCCGCAGGATATCATTTTCGATCCCAACATTTTTGCAGTAGCCACCGGACTGGAAGAACATAATAATTACGGCGTTGATTTTATTGAAGCCACCCGCGAAATCAAGGCCCTGATGCCTTTGACGAAAGTAAGCGGCGGGGTAAGTAATCTCTCCTTCTCCTTCAGGGGTAATGATCATGTAAGGGAAGCCATGCATTCTGTTTTCCTTTTCCATGCCATCAAAGCCGGTATGGATATGGGCATTGTGAATGCAGGTCAGCTGGTGGTATATGATGAAATTGAACCCAAACTCCGCGATCTCTGTGAAGATGTGATCCTGAACCGGAACAATGATAATAACGAAGCCACTGAAAAACTGATCGGCTTTGCGGAAACCGTCAAGGCCAAGGGCAAAGTGGAGGTAAAAGATGAAGCCTGGAGAAATGCCACGGTGGAAGAAAGACTGAAACATGCCCTCGTCAACGGCATCACCGATTATATTGATACCGATACGGAAGAAGCAAGACTGAAATATCCCCGTCCGCTGGATGTAATCGAAGGACCATTGATGGCCGGTATGAATGTGGTGGGTGATTTATTTGGCGCCGGAAAAATGTTCCTGCCCCAGGTGGTGAAAAGTGCCAGGGTGATGAAGAAGAGTGTGGCCTGGCTCACGCCTTTTATTGAAGAAGAAAAAAGAAACAATCCCCTCGCCAGTCAGGGTAATGCGCCCAAGGTTTTACTGGCTACAGTAAAGGGTGATGTGCATGATATTGGTAAAAATATTGTGGGTGTGGTTTTGGGTTGCAATGGTTATGATATTGTTGACCTGGGTGTGATGGTGCCGGCAGATAAGATCCTGGATACTGCTGAAAAAGAAAAGGCAGATATCATTGGACTGAGCGGACTGATCACACCTTCGCTGGATGAAATGGTGCATGTAGCCCATGAAATGAAACGCCGCAAGATGACCCAGCCCCTGCTGATTGGCGGCGCTACTACTTCAAGAATGCATACTGCGGTGAAGATTGCGCCGCAATATGATCATGGAGTATTGCATATCCTGGATGCATCCCGGAGTGTGACCGCCGTGAGCACTTTGCTGAGCAAGGAAAAAGAAGTGTTACTGAAAAAGACAAGGGAAGAATATGATGCCCTGCGCACTCAGTTTGGAAATAAGGATAAGAAGAACCTGATTCCTTACAGTGAAGCGGTGATTACCAAAGAATATTTTGACTGGAAAAGTTATAAACCAACAAAGCCCCAAACTGATGGAGTGAAAGTGCTGAAAGGATATGACCTGGGCACTATTGCCCGTTATATTGACTGGGGTCCTTTCTTTATTGCCTGGGAAATGCCGGGACATTTTCCCGAAGTATTAACGGATAAGATCTTCGGAACAGAAGCAACCCGTTTATATAATGAAGCGCAGAAACTGGTAGAAAAGATTGTGGCAGAAAAATGGTTTAGTGCGGATGGGGTGATTGGTTTCTGGCCAGCCAGCAGCAATAATGGGGATACCGTTACGCTCGAAACAGATAAGGGTGAAGTAAAACTGGAAATGCTTCGTCAGCAATTGAAAAAAGCCGTAGGACAACCCAATTTCTCTCTGGCTGATTTTGTTTGTCCGGCAGAACTGGGAAAAGATTTCATGGGCTCTTTTGCCGTTACCATTCATGGTGCCAAACAGCATATTGACCGCTTTGCGGCCGAGCATGATGAATATAATAAAATCCTGGTGCAGGTATTAGCCGATCGTTTTGTAGAAGCTTTTGCTGAATGCCTGCATGAAAAAGTGAGAAAGGAATACTGGGGTTATGTTGCCAATGAAAATCTTTCCAACGAAGAACTGATTCGTGAAAAATACAAAGGTGTTCGTCCTGCCCCGGGTTATCCTGCCTGTCCGGATCATACGGAGAAACTGAAACTGTTTTCGCTGTTGAATGTCACTGAGAATATCGGTATTGACTTAACCGAAAGCCTGGCCATGAATCCCCCCGCTTCTGTATGCGGCTGGTATATTGGTCATCCGCAAAGCCATTATTTTGGTTTGGGTAAGATCAACCGCGATCAGTTAGAAGATTATGCAAAACGCAAGGGCATGAGTCTGGAAGAAGCGGAGAAATGGTTGAGGCCGGTGTTGGAATAAGCTGGGTGTGTACTAGGTCATACCGGCCTTGAGCTCCAAAGGAGTCCTATGGACCGGTATCTTTCAATAGACCCCCAACAGCAAGTGTTGGGGGTGACAAACTATAAGCCCGTTGCGAGTCTCCGATTATTTGGCGCTTGCAACGGGCCTCCAATACGTCATGCCGGCCTTGAGCCGGTATCTTTAGAATGACAAACAATTAGAGTGCGGAAAGACTCCGAATATTTTGAGCTCGCAACAGGCCTCCACTACGTCATACCGGCCTTGAGCCGGTATCTTTTAAACATCACTACCACTCCTCCGCTAAATCTTTCATTTCTGGATTTTCTTTTCTAATCAAATCAATCTTCCAGTTTCGTTGCCAGTTTTTCAATTGCTTCTCACGACTGATAGCATTCCGAATACTTTTGTAATCTTCAAAATACATTAGAAAAAAGCATTTGTATTTGGATGTGAAGATGCTACCGTTTTCAAAGCGATGTTGCCTCACGCGTTTTACCAGATCATTTGTTACGCCTATATAAAAAACTGTTCTGGTAAAGTTTGAGAGTATATATACGGAATAGGTAAAGGATCTACTCATGAAGTAAAAATAAAGAGCAGTTAAAGACAGGGAAATAATCGTACAGTTAAATGGGGCTGGAATAAAGTATTCCTATTAAAGACCCCGGGTCAAGCCCGGGGTGACAAACTATAAGCCCGTAATGAGGCTCCGATTATGTGGCACTCACAACAAGTTTCAATTAACGTCATACCGGGCCTGACCCGGTATCTTTAGAATGATAAGCAAAAAACAATACGCTCAAAAAGACCCCGGGTCAGGCCCGGGGTGACGTAATGCAAGAATGTGGCAAGACTCCGAATATTTTTAAGCTCACAACGGGCCTACACTCCGTCATGCCGGGCTTGACCCGGCATCTTTAAAATGATAAGCTATTATCGTAACGCTTCAAAAGACCCCGGGTCAAGCCCGGGGTGACGTACTCTAAGAGTGTGGCAAGATTCCGAATATTTTAGGCTTGTAACGGGCATACACTACGTCATACCAGCCTTGAGCTCCAAAGGAGTCATATGGACCGGCATCTTTCATAAGACAAAGTTCACTTCAAAAAGATCCCCGACCCTTCTAATTCTTTTCTCAACTGCTCCGCCGACTGAAAATGTACCGAACGGATACCCAGTTCCTCCGCTGCTTTTACATTCCGTAAATTATCATCAATAAATATCGCTTCAGCAGCATTGACTTTATATCGATCCAGTAACAATTGGTAAAATGCAGGAAAGGGCTTTCGGGTCTTCTCCACCCCACTCACCACCCTGCCATCAAACCATTGCAGAAAATCATAACGTACCAGCGCGATATTAAACAAATCAGCCTGCCAGTTGGTAAGCGCATAATGCCGGTAATTGCCTGAATCGATCAACTGACGAAAGATATTGACTGTGCCATGGATAGGACCATTCAGCATATCCGTCCAGCGACCATAATAATCGCGGATGGCTTTCTCCCATTCAGGAAACTTCCCGACCAGTTCAATAGTGGCCTCCACAATCGATCGGCCCTCATCCTGTTTTTCATTCCAGTCGTGGGTACAAACATGCGAGAAGAAATATTCTTTCTTTTCCTTTGATTCAAAGTAGTTGTCTGTAAAAACATACTGCGGGTTCCAGTCGATCAGTACACCGCCCAGGTCCCAGATAATCGTATTCACCGCCATGCTATTGATGATTGTATTTTAGTTTGAGGGCAATCATAAAACCCGACATCCCCAGCATCACAGCATTGGTAAGAATGATCACCCAATTGTCCAGCATAAATCCATAGACCAGCCACATGATTTCATTCACAAAAGCAATGATGAACATATTCAGGGAAATATCCTTGGCTGATTTGGATTTCCAAGTCTTGATCACCTGTGGAAGAAAGGTAAAGGCCGTTAATGCACCGGCCGCATACCCGAGGATATCTGCTGAACTCATATTTAGTTTTTTGTTGGTTTCTTTTTAAAAAGGTCTTTGATTGATTTCAATAAACGGGAAGCGTCTTCTCTTGATACTGCTGCACAACTGATGGCACATCCCCCGCCAGCTGCCAGTTTGATATCGAATGGCTGGGCTGTTCCGGGCAGGATGACTTTTTTCTCAATCACATAGTCTTCCGGATTATTCTGCCAATGCGCATTGGGACCGTCGCGATAGATCGTCAGCACATAAGACTTTGTATTATCCAAAAATTCCCCGGGTTTGATACTGATCGTTCTTTCCTGCTCATCGGTAATGGCACCGAGGAACCAGTCGTTTTTGTTTTTAGCCTTTCTGGCGATCACAATATAATCACCCGGTTCGGCATCGAGAATTTTTGTCTCATCCCAGTCTACCGCCACATCCTTGATAAACTGAAACGCATCGGGTTTTTGTTCATAGTTCTCCGGCAGATCGGCCGCCATTTGCAGCGGGCTGTACATGGTGACATACAGGGCCAGTTGTTTGGCCAGTGTGGTATGTACCTGTTCCTTTTTCTCCGGGTTATAATAGTTCATTTTGATTTTGAAAATACCCGGCGTATAATCCATGGGGCCACCCATCAACCTGGTAAAGGGCAGAATGGTTTCATGATCCGGCATATTGCCCGCGCTCCAGGCATTGAATTCATTACCCCTGGCAGCTTCACAGGCCATCCAGTTGGGATAAGTGCGATGCAGACCTGTTGGCCTTACAGGCTCATGTGCATCCAGCATAATCTGATAGGCGCCTGTCTTTGCAGCCACTCTTTCATAATGATTGACCATCCATTGACCATCGTGGTGCTCACCTCTTGGAATGATCCTTCCCACATAACCTGTTTTCACCGCATCATAGCCATGTTGTTTCATGAAACGATAGGCCGTATCCATCCATCTTTCATAATTGGTTACGGATCCGGATGTTTCGTGGTGCATGATGATCTTTACACCCTTTGATGCTGCGTATGCCTGCAATTCTTTTACGTTGAAATCGGGATAAGGCGTTACAAAATCAAAAACATCTTCTTTCCACTGACCGAACCAGTCTTCCCATCCTGTATTCCATCCTTCCACCAGTACCCCATCAAATCCATGCTTCGCTGCAAAATCAATATACTTTTTTACATTGGCCGTATTGGCACCATGGGGTACACGGGTAGCCTGCTGACTGCCTACCTGTCCGCCACTATAATCCCAGCTGCTCTTGCCCACATGCATTTCCCACCAGATGCCTACATATTTCACCGGTTTGATCCAGGATACATCAGTGAGTTTGCTAGGTTCATTCAGATTTAAAATCATTTTAGATGCAAGGATATCCGTCGCCTTATCACTCACTACAAAAGTCCGCCAGGGTGATTTGGCCGGGGTACGTAAATAGGCTTTATTGCCAACGGCATCCGGAACCAGGTGCGACTGAAAACTGAAATTGGATTTATCCAGTACCAGGTTCATGGCCGGATAATTCACAAGGGCAGCTTCATGAATATTGATATAAAGTCCATCGCCG
>Ga0209174_10000328_pt1 | contig 36618 bp, 39 predicted proteins | sample JI91814BDNA_FD_187505 | JGI IMG/M metagenome (GOLD analysis project Ga0209174, IMG submission 187505) | Wastewater effluent complex algal communities from Wisconsin, to seasonally profile nutrient transformation and Carbon sequestration -... | ecosystem: Engineered > WWTP > Effluent > Algae...
ATTTCCCTGGCTCGGGAGTAAAATTTTCACACGAAACGTTGCATAGCCGTTTCCATCTACAATTTCATTGTCAAATAATCTTCCCTTCCAGGAGTCAGGAAAATCAAAATATCCGGAGGGACTGATTTCTGAAAATGGATTTTCAGTTGTTGGGCGAATCAATTTTTTCCAGTAAATTTCCCATTTTCCTTCTAAGTTTATGGCTCCCTGTTTTTCAAAATCCCAAAAAGTTAGATTTAAAATTCCATTTTCAACTTTGGGTGCGTTTTTAAACACTAAATCAATATTGCAATCAGTTAGAAATAGTAATAGAAACAGAACAAAAAACCTTTTTACTCCATGCATAGGTTATGTTTATTGTAACCCTTGAAAAAAGAAATCTCTTTTACTGGACTTTTTGAGGAAAAAATAAATCTTGGGGTATTCTGATTAAAGAATGAACATTGAAAACTTCGATGAGTTAAGTAAATAAAAAAGAAGAGAACCTCTTATGAGATTAAATAAAATCTATTTTCTAGTCCTCGTTACCATTAGCACAATCCTCTTTTTAAATTGTGCAGCAAAGCCGGTAGATATTAAAAAACAAAATCCAAAACTCTACAAAGAGTTAATTCGTGATTATTCGGTTGTAAGTGAAGAAGAGCCTGGCAAAGTTGAAATCTTGAAATTTGTTGAAAATGAAACCCAATCAATCGTCGGTAAAATTGGCAAATTTCCAATTGAATCTTGCACTTGGTTTTTTGATCGCAAAGTAAAAGATAAGACCGGGGCAGATGATACTTTTTTTCTTACGAAAGCAATTAATCTTAATTGTGGTGGACAGTATTATATAATTGAGTTTGATAAAAAAAATATTCAACCTAATAAACTTAAATACCAGGGTGCTTACAAAAATATCTTTAATCAATTATACAAAGCAATTATTGTAGAGGCATCTTGCAGCATTTATTCTACATCCAACAAAGAAGACGATGATAAAAATTCCGCTATCGAATGCTACCCTTACCCATATGATTTAGAACGTTATACGAAAGCGCAGAAGAGAGAAGTAATCGCAGGATATTTTCTGTATACCGAAAGTAAAGAAGTATTGGAATCACTTCTTGCTGCGTCTCTAGAAGAAAAAGATAATTATAAAGTTTTACAAACATTAAAAAAAGATTTCGTTAGCGAAGAAAATGCAAACAATCAAAAGATGAATCCGTCGATTGGAAAAAACTTTACCTTTAAAAATTGTGAGTATATAGACTTTCGTGAAATGCCAATCGAAAATGCAAAAGGACGTGAGTTAAAAGCAAAAGTTGATAAATTTGTAGAATCCGATCTCACTGACCCCGCCAATAAAGAGAGTTTGAGAGATGCAATAGAAGAATATCGAAATTGCGGAAGCCGCTGTATGAGTCGAGAAAAAGAAATTCAGATTTTGTTCGAGATTAAAAATGAAGAAGCCAAACGAAAAACTCTGATTATAAAAAAATTAAACTCAAAAGCGGAACTTTCCAAATACAAACGTTTCAGTTTTTATCCAGTGGAAGGAAGTCTTCGTTCCCTTGATTTCTCAGTAAAAGGAGATATTGAAAAAATTTATTTGAATCCTCCGGTTGATACACCCACCGAAACTAAGCCTGAGCCAAAAAATGAAATTAAACCAAATGCCGAGGAAAAATCAGAGCCGCAGACTCAACCAAATTCCCTGGAGGAAGAAAAGCCTAAGACCAAAAAAGGAAAAAAAGTAAAAACGACGGAAGTTATACAGCCTATACCAGAGCCGGAACCCGATGTTTATACAGAGCCAGTTCCAAAGTGAAATTAAATCTAAAGTATAGGGGGTTGTGTAAAAACATGGATTTCTCACAGAGCACACGGAGAACACAGAGGAAAGAATCAATAAAATCAATACTCTCTGTGACCTTTGTGGGCTCTGTGAGAAATATTTTCTTTGCTTTTACACAGTCCCTATAGGAGCTTTAGTCAACTGACATTAAAAAATTAGGTTTTTACTCAGTCCAAATATACCGAAAATAAAAAAGATACTTGAGGGAATTTTCGGACTCGTGTAAAGTTAATGTCCGATTCTATAGGAATTAAAATAGGTGAACAATGAGTAAACTAAAAACCGTAATGTTCGAAGAAGAGTCTGCTCTTGAAAAATTAGAAAAAGAGCAAGTGGAAGTCATCGGTGATACAATTGATGAAAGTCTACGACTAGCGGCTAAGCATTTCGGAAAAGAAATTTACCAACTCGATTATGAAGTTTTAGAGCGCGGCAAAAAAAGCTTATTTTTTTCTCATCCATTTCGAATTCGAGTTTTTATTGCAAACCATGAAGATAATATTCATGAGCTAGAAGGACTTGATAAAAAATTAACCGGCGGAAGTGGAAAACTTCTTTCGAAAGAACTAAAAAATTTAATTGTTCCAAAAGATGTAGATGGTTGGGTAAGCATAAAATACTACCGTCATGGACTTTATATGTTGGAGATTCCTCCCGTTGGAAATGGAAAACTTCCAACAGTTCAAGATGTCCTAAAAAAACTTGTGCAGCGCGGAATCAATCCTCCTCCTGAAACTGCGATTCAAAAATTTCTCGAATCCAAATCAACTGAGTATGTTCGAATGGGAGAAGCAAAGCTCAAACCATTCGCAGAAGCTGGTGCGAAAGTTGAAATATCCGATGACAATATGAAAGCATTTGTTACCCTTTTGCCGCCGAAACTCGGAGGAAGAGATTTGGAAGTTGCAGATGTTATTTACGAATTAAAGAAAGAAGATATTGTTTACGGAATAAAAGAAGACGTCATCAAAGAAGCATTAGAAAAAGAAAAATACAATGAGCCATTTGTGGCAGCTGCCGGTGATCCGCCTGTTCACGGAAAAAATGCTCAGATTGTTTACCATGTTAGAACAGAAAAGAAAGTTGTCCTCAAAGAAGATGCAACCGGTAAAGTAGATTACAAAGATTTAGATTTAATTGAAAACGTTGTAGTCGGTCAACTTCTAGCAGAGAAGACTCCACCCGAAAAAGGAAAATACGGTAGGGATTTATTTAATCAAATGCTTGAAGCAAAAGATGGGCAAGACATTCCATTAAACCAGGGCAAGGGAACAATTCTCTCCGAAGACAAAATGAAATTAACCGCTGAGGTAAATGGTCAAGTTATATTTGCAGAAGATCGTTTATCAGTTGAGACAGTTTACAGAATCAGTGGAGACGTTAGTATGCGCACTGGAAACGTTACTTTCCTGGGCTCAATTATCATCACTGGAAATATTGAAGATAACTTCCAGGTCAAAGCTTCCGGCAATATCGAAATTTATGGAACTGTTCAAAAAGCACAGGTAGAGGCTGACGGTGATATTATCATTCGCCAGGGAGTTACGGGAAGAGGGGAAGCTCGCATTGAATCAACAGGCGGAAACGTTGTTTCTAAGTTCTTACAAGATGCGATAGTGATTACAGACAAAGATGTCATTGTGCAAGAAGTTATTATGAACTGTGATGTTAGTGCAGGAGGAAGAGTTCTTTGCAACGGGAAAAAAGCAAATATCCTCGGTGGAAGAATTAAAGCAGGTGTATTAATTTCTGCTAAAAACATTGGCTCTCCTGCAAATCCAACGACTGAATTGATTGTGGGTGTGAATCCAAAATACTTAAAGCAAGTAGAAGATTACACTGCGAAACGTAAAGAAGCGCATGAAAAATTGGAAATTTTAAATAAGAGCCATAAAACTCTTAAAGCTAGACAGGAAGCCGATCCATCTTCCTTTACAGAAGAGAATTTAGCTTACCTCGGTAAACTCGAAGTCGGGATTAAAAAGTTGGAAAAAAGAATCGCAGAATATGACAAGGAAATTCAGACTGTAAATTCATATATGGAACAAGTTGGCGATCAGGGCAAAGTTTACTTTGAAAAGAAATTGTATGGTGGTGTTTCCGTCCGAATTAAAAATGCTGAGCCTTATAAAATTAAAAATGATCTACAATCCAAGACCCTCTTTCTATCTGAGAACAAAATTCAAATGAAAGCCTATACTGATCCGGAAAATGAAAAAGGGGAAACGAAACGTGGTGGAAGACGAAAATAAATCTATTGGAGAATACAATTGGAACTTTTAGCTTTAGTCCTGATAAATATTGTTTTTGGAATCATATTATATTATGCTGTTTCCATAAAAGTAACATCGAGTGTTCGTGATTATCAAATCGTAAAACTCAAAAAAGAAATTCAATCCCATACTCTTTCTTTTTTTAAAGAGTCAGAAAGTTATCTGGCACTAATGGATTCTAGAATTGCAGTATTAAAAAATCTGCTTCACAAAGCTGAAACAATGGGAATTAATTTCCAACAACTTTCAGAACATGAAAAGTCTCAATTTGTGAATTCTTCTTTTAAAGAAACTGAAGCGCAGCCAATTTTGAAACCTTCGATCGCAAAGTATGAAACGCAAAATGCCAGTTATCCGACAGAGCAAAAGCCAAAGTATAAACCTACTTCTACTTCTCAACCAAAGCCAGCGGATAAAGTTAAATCAGAAGAAGAAGGTTTTCTAAGTGGTTTAATCGGTGGATTGGGAAAAGGGCTTAAATCAATGTTTGGAGTAAATGACGAAGTATTTGTTCAAACAGAAAACGAGCCTATTTCGAAAACTAAGAAGAATTCTGTGATTGATGTGTCTATCGGTGGAAATCCGCTAGATTCCGATGAAGTAATTCAAGATAATTTAAAATCTGACGAGAGTTTCCAAACTGTTTTTAATATGGTTAACAACCCGTATTCGCAACCTTCTAAACCAGAAGATTCAATTCGTATTTCTATCACAACAGCCTTAGAAGAGTTGCCTGCTGATGCAACAAAAGTGGAAAAAGTAGTTCACCTCCTAAAAAAAGGCTATTCGCATAGTGATATATCAGAAGAAATGGGACTTGCAATACCAGAAATTTCTTTGATTGAAACAATTAAAATCGAAAGGTCTCGTAGAATTTAAAATGTCCGCGTTTAAGATTTTGAACATTGGCTTTTCCAATATTCTAATGACATCACGGGTAGTTACAATCATTCATGCGGACTCTGCATCTGCTCGTAGATTGCGATCAGAAGCAAAATCAAATGGACATCTAGTAGATGCAACAAACGGAAGAAAAACAAGGTCTGTAATTTTGACTGATACAAATCATTTAATACTATCGAGTCTAAAAGTAGAATCCCTCGCACGTCGGATTGAAGCGGATGACAACAGTTTGCCAGCGTTGGAGGAAGAATCTCTTGAAAGTGAATCCTAGGGGAATTTTATATATCATTTCATCAGTAGCCGGTGGAGGAAAATCAACATTAATCTCTCTGCTTTTAAAAAAATATCCTGATATTCATTTTTCTATTTCAGTTACCTCAAGACCTGTCAGACCAGGCGACGAACCTGGAAAAAATTATCATTTTGTGACAAGAGAAGAATTTGAAAAATTAATTGCGCAAGATTTTTTTTTAGAATGGGCTCTTGTTCATGACAACTACTACGGAACATCAAAACGCTATATCGAAAAAGAACTTCGTAAAGGCTATAAAGTAATTTTAGATATTGATGTTCAGGGATACCGTATCATCAAATCAAAAGTCCAGGCAATGAAATCTATTTTTATTCTACCTCCATCAGAAGAAGTTTGGATTGAAAGGTTAAAGAACAGGGGCTCTGATAGCCCGGAGAGCATAGAAAGAAGAATTAAAAATGGTCGACATGAATTATTAAGAGTCGATGAATATGATTACAAAATCGTGAATGATAAATTAGAAGATTCACTGCTCGAATTAGAAAAAATCTTATTTGGGGAGCCAAAGAAAGAAGAAACTAAAGCAAAGAATGAATAATACTCTTTCTGTTCAATCTGGCATTTATAAAGGGAAAAAAATCCCAGTCCCAACAGCAATCAAGGGAAATAGTAATTTTACATCCGCACTCTTAAAAAAATCAGTATTCTCCATTTTAGATTCATTTGATTTACAGGGAAAAATTGTAGTTTCCGAATCTCTTTTTATAGATTTATTTTCAGGCTCAGGACAAATGGGGCTAGAAGCTGTTAGCCGCGGCTTTAAAAACACAGTCTTTTTTGAGTTAGATAAAAACCGTTTTCGAAACCTAAAAGAATTTTTTCCATCTATTCGAAAAGATTTTCTTCTACTCCATCGAGATTCTTTTCGCTACTATGATGCATTTGAAAAAGAATCAATTCATTCCTTTGTATTCTTTATTGATCCACCATATTCTTTCTGGGAAAACGATTCCGAAAAAATTCATCGGCTAACATTAAATATACGAGATGCCTTTCAAAATAAAAATCTTGTTCTTCTTGTCCAGTCTCCGAAAAATCCAAACTGGGAAAACTTCGAAGCCAGACAAGTTGGGAATAATACGCTATTAGTCGGTGAGAGGTTTATTTAAATATCTAACCGTATCGGTTCCCCTGGTTTCATTTTATTAAAGTCTCTTACTTTAAAAGTTAAATGGCTCCAGGCATCAACCGAGTAATCATCTTTGACATGCACTGCTGGTCTCATGGCGATTGGTTTAGCTGTTTTTTCATGTAAATAAAGAGATCTTCTTCCATAAAATCTTCCGTTGAATTCGGCATCAGTAACTTTTTTTGTTTTCTCGCCTTTCATTTTAAACGCTAAATCACAATTATCCGCTAGGAGCTTCATTTCTTCTGGGTTAACAGAGATGGTGTGGTCGGGACCAGGAAGGGTTTTATCAAGAGTAAAATGTTTTTCGATGACGCAGGCTTCGTATCCGATAGCAATGGCAGCACCGATCGTTCCAGCAGAATGATCGGAAAATCCAATTGGAAAATCATACATGCTTGTAAAAAGTTGAATAGTTTTTAAATTTAAGTTTTCAGGTGGTGTTGGATACAAAGAAACACAATGCATTAGACAAATTTCAGGCACTTTTTTAGATTCTAAAAATTCGATAGCGCGGGTTACTTCGTGTAAATCGGCGGCTCCTGATGAGACAAATAGTGGTAATCCGCTATCTGCTGCTTTTTCGAGTAATTCAGAATTGACTATATCACCCGATGCAATTTTTAAAACAGGAACTTTTAATTGAACGAGTAAGTTAACACTTGATACGCAAAGAGGTGTAGAAAAGAAAACTAATCCTTCGTTATGCGCAACTTTTTGAAATTCTCTATGAAAGTTTTCTGATAATTCATATTGTTTAAAAATATCGAATAAAAATTTTGCATCCGAACTTCTTGGATCAATAAATTCTTCAGTTACATACGATTGGAATTTAACTGCATCAACGCCTGCTTTTTTTGCAGCGGCAATTGTGCGTTTACCGATTTCGAGATCGTTATTATGATTGAGACCAATTTCTGCTACCAGAAATGGTTTATGATTTTTAGAAATAGTTCTTCCATTTAAATTAATTTCTGTTTTAAAGTTCATTGCTCACCTGATTTATTGAAGCTACCGTTATTTTACTAATCGGAATATTCTAATAGAATGGACATTATTTTCATCTTGCTTTTTCGTTTCTTCTCTAGAAATTTGAATTCATGAAATACTTTATGCTTTTTTTAATCTTTCTATTTTTGTCCTGCGCCTCAACACGTTACGTGACACCGGAAACTGCAGAGCCAAGTATGGAGTGGGGACCTACTGAAGTGAGTGCCACTGTCGATTTGATGGTAGCCTCTGTTCAAACTTATTTTGAAAATTCAAAAGAGCGTCCTTATATTGAATTAAATAAAATTCAAAATAAAACATCCGAACATATCAATACGAATCTATTAGCGAATGAAATTGCAACAAGTCTTATCAAAAGAAAAATCGTTTTTGTAGATCGTAGTCAAAGGGCAGATGCAATCAAAGAAATCGAACTCAGTCAGCGTGGAATGGTCAGTGCAAATTCCGCTCTTCCGGCTGGAGAATTTATTTCTCCCAATTTTAAATTGAATGGAGAAATAACGGATAATGTGCGTTATGTGGATGGCGAAAAAAATCAATACATTGTTGTCACCCTGCGACTTCTGAAACTTTCAACAGGTAGCATTGCCTGGCAGGAAGAAAAGAAATTTTTAAAAGTATCGAAGAATGCTACCTTTGGGTGGTAATTTAAGGCATGACAAAATATCCATTCTACTAAAATCATGTGACTATGCCAGCAACAGTTTTACCAGATATAGATATTGATACTGATTTAAACCGTAAAGAGCCAGGCGGTCCCTGGAAAGTTGTGCTCTGGGACGATGATTCTCATACCTATGACTACGTGATTGAAATGCTTATGGAGATTTGTCAGATGTCAATGGAGAAAGCATTTCAGCATGCTGTGGAAGTGGATACTGAAAAAAAAACTATCGTTTTCCAAGGGGAACTTGAACATGCAGAGCATGTGCAGGATAGAATCCACGCGTATGGGCCTGACCCGAGAATGGCTGAGTCCATAGGACCGATGAGTGCCACCTTAGAACAATAAAAATAGATTGCCATTTTAAGGTTAATTAATTTTCTTTTTAACTTATGACCTAATTTTATAAAAAGGTCGAATCCAGAATAAGAAGTCGAGTGATGATTAACAAAAAAAAAGTCGTAGTAGTTTTACCAGCTTATAGAGCAGCCCTTACCTTAGAAAAAACATATAAAGAAATTCCTTTTGATATCGTAGACGAAGTGATTTTAGTTGACGATGCGAGTCCTGACAACACGCCAGAAGTAGCCAAGAAAATTGGTATTAAACATGTTGTTGTGCATGAGAAAAATAAAGGTTATGGCGGAAATCAAAAGACTTGTTATAACGCAGCTCTAAAATTAGGAGCGGATATTGTTATTATGCTGCATCCTGATTATCAATATACACCTATGCTAATCACTGCAATGGCAAGTATTATATCGCTGGATTTGTATCCCGTAGTATTTGGTTCCCGAATATTAGGAACTGGAGCGTTAAAGGGTGGTATGCCGCTCTACAAATATTTTTTTAACCGTTGTCTTACTTTATTTCAAAATATTTTAATGGGTCAAAAACTTTCCGAATACCACACAGGTTACCGTGCATTTTCAAAAGAAGTATTACTAAAGACTAACTATGAAGTAAACTCGGATGATTTTGTTTTTGACAATCAAATGATCGGACAGATATTTTATGAAGGATTTGAAATAGGGGAAGTAACCTGTCCAACTAAATACTTCCCGGAAGCATCTTCTATTAATTTTAGTCGTAGCGTCAAATATGGATTAGGCGTTCTAAGCGTGAGTATCATGTATCGACTCCAAAAAATGGGTCTCGGAAAATTTAAAATCTTCGAGAAAAAACAAGCTTAGTATTTTCGAAATAAATTCGATTTAGAAATTTCAAAGTCATTTCGAACATCGCTTAGCAGCAGGAATTGCGGCTAAGCAAATGTTTAATATCCAATCTTTAGTTTATCATAAATTTTACTCATGAGCCAAAATGGTCCGATGAGTAAAAATTGTAGGTCTTTAAAAAAGGAAGGTTTTTTCCCTTCAATTTTGTGACCAATAAACTGTCCGATCCAAGCGCCTACGAAAATTATTCCACTGAGTTGTAAAAGAGGGATTCCATTTAAATAGAGGACATTGATTAAAAATAACATTGCGCCAATTTCTAGAACCATGCCGATCGAAAGTTTTGGGGATACAGTTAAATACCAAATAAACCCTAGAAAAGTTATAATTGTTCCTGCATTTATATAATAGGGTAAGCCAAACTCTATAAAACTAGGTGCGGACATCGCCCATGTAGCGCCTAACGTGCTAAATAGAATTAATGGAATGCAAATCCAATGTATCAATTCGTTTGTTGGATTCTGATGACTTTCCCCGTATTCGTTAAACCATTGTTCTGCTGATTTCATCTTGTATACCTCTTGTAAGTATGATTTAAATTATTCTGTTCAAAAAATGCAAGAAATACTTTTCTTTGTTAAAAGATTTGTATTCTTTTTCTTTTATTGACAGAAATTTATTGACAACTTAGTTTAGATTTTTCTAATTTTTATGAAACGTTATTTAAATAAAATTTGTATCGCGATCTATTTCCTTTCATCTTTATTTCTATATGCAAAGGATTCTCTTGATCTCTTGGAGAAATGCAAAGATTTACAGTGTAGTCCAAGAACTTGGTATATTGCGCAAGGATTTTCTGCAAATTATATTCGAAAGGATTATTTAATAGACAAGGATTGGAAAGAAGCTAGCAAATTTCCAATTTATCCCTGGGAGTATTTTTCTTCGAATAAACTTCTAGAGGAATATACGTTGTTAGTTGAATTTGATCTCCCGGAGGCCTTATTCGATAGCTTAAAACATAAAGGCATCGCTATTGGTGGTGTAGGGGAAGTATTTGAAGTCTATTTGAATGGAGTTCAAATCGCAAAAGAAGGGAAAGTAGAAAATGAAAAAATTCAGCTCCACCGAGCATTGCGTGGACAAGTTTTTGAGGTAAATCAGTCTTATCTGCAAAGAGAGAAAAATCGATTACTCATCCATCTCTGGGGTAGACCGGGTTCAAATAATACAGGGCTTTATTTTACAAAAGGAAACGAGTTTGGATACTTTGAAGAATTAATAAAAGACCGGCAGGAGAGAGTTACACTTATTCTGATTGGTATTTATATCGTTATAGCTTTGTATCATTTATTTTTATATTTAAATCATAGAAAGGAGCGTTATAATTTATACTTTGGATTGTATAGTCTATTTATTGGAATTTATTTTTTTACTAGAACAAATACAATATTTGAGTTAAACATTGATACATTGATTATCCGACGAATCGAATACTCAGTATTATACCTTACCTTTATAACAATTTTTATATTTACAGAATTACTTTTTTACGATAAGCTGAGCAAATTAATTAAAATTTTTACTTTTTATCATTTATTGATATCTATTCTTACTCTATTTTTGCCTGAATTTATATTTAAAAGAATTTTGTCTTTTTGGCAGATAACAGCATTATTCCTCGGATTTCCAATTTTGTTTTACCTTATGTTTAAAGGTATTCGTGATAAAAATCCTTCTGCAAAAAGAATTTTATTTGGAACAATATTATTAGTATCAACAGCAGTATTTGATTTAATAGATGCCAGGTATTTTGGAACTGGTATTTCCTATACAAAGTATGGATTCTGCTTTTATATTCTTGGAATAGCTACAATACTTGCAAAAAAATTTACAGACTTGCATGACCAGACAGAAGAATTAAACGCTACTTTAGAGGAACGAGTAGAAGACAGGACAAAAAAATTAGAAGAGAGCTTTAATAAAATCAATGAATTAAAAAATCAACAAGACGCTGATTACTATTTAACCAAATTATTAATCGAATCACTAGCAAATAATAATGCCATACAGGATAAAGTAAAAGTAGATTTTTTTATAAAACAAAAAAAAGAATTTCAGTTCCAAGAAAGAGTAAATGAAATTGGAGGGGATATTTGTAAAACGGAAAGTATTTTTCTTTCCAATCGTAAAATGACTGTTTTTTTAAATGCAGATGCAATGGGGAAATCGATGCAGGGGGCTGGAGGTATATTAGTATTAGGCGCAGTATTTAAATCAATCATTGAAAGAACAAGCTACTCTGACATTGTAAAAAGAATGTCACCTGAACGGTGGCTAAAAAATTCCTTCGTTGAACTTCATAAGGTGTTTGAAAGTTTTGATGGCTCAATGCTTGTATCTATAATCCTGGGCTTGATTGATGAAAAAAATGGACTGATGTATTTTATCAATGCAGAGCATCCTTCGACAATTTTATATAGAGATAAGAAGGCTGTTTTTGTAGGAGATAGAAATGTATATCAAAAATTAGGCTCCCAGTTGACGGATGGATTTATTCGGGTTCAGGTTTTTCCATTGCGCAAAGGTGATATTATCCTCAATGGATCCGATGGTAGAGATGATATTCTTTTGATTAAAGACAATAATGAAGTTATGAATTCTGATGAGAGTTTGATTCTAAAACTTGTGGAAGAGGCGGAAGCTAATCTAGAACAAATATTTTCTTTAATTCAAGATAAAGGTTCAGTTATAGATGATTTTTCGATGATGCGAATTGAATGGAATGGAGAGGAAGATTACAATTTTGAAGTTGATTATAATTTAGGAATTGGATTTATCTTTGAAAAAAAAGATAAAGAGGCATATTCGCATTTGTCGCGTTATTTAGAATATCATCCGGAGGATACAGTTACAATGCAGATTCTTGCTGAATGCCTAAATAGATTGGAGTTGTATGAGGAGGCGATTGAATTGTCTGAAAGAGTCAGAATCCGCGAGCCCAAAAATATTTCTAATCTAATAACCCTAATTGAGTCCTATGCAAAAATTTCAAAACTAGATAGAGTTGATTCACTCATCAAAAATATATATCGATTAGACCCAAAGAACCAATTTGTTAAAAAATATAAGCGCTAATTCACTTCGAGTGGATACAATAAATTAAATAGAAATAACGAGACTAAACAAAAAATAACAAAATAAATTCTACCTATTAATTTCCAGTTTGGTCTTTCTAAAGACTGTATTAAAGATTGAATTTCTTTTAGAGAAAAGTTCGCTTGTTCTTCGTTATAATTTCTTCCGTATAGTTCTTTTAAAAAGGAAATATAAATTTCGCTACGGTTATTATCTATTATCCGATAAGATTCACTAATAAGCATCTCATCTTTTGAAATTAGATTTTGAAATAAAGTTGGGACTTTATAGAATTGAAATAATACCATGACCGATGCATTGCAATAGAGTGCATAGATATTTAATAAAAAATATTTTGGGTCTAATCCTTTTTGAGAAAACAATAAATACAAATATAAACCTAACATTGAATAGGCAAGATAACGCAATAGGGGAACAAATAATTTATATCTCTTTTGCTCTGATTTATATTGATTATAAAGCTTTTCTTCCATTTCCATTGTCATTTTGATAATGGATTTTTTTGTGAATAGAAAAAAATCTAACAGGGAATTATAGTTTATCTAGTTAATGCGGTAGTTTTAAGGGTGATAGATCTCTCACTAAAAGATATTGGAAGTGACTGTAATAAAAATTCAAAGTTAGCATTTTTAATTTCATTGCACTAAATTAGATAACTTGTAATAATTCTAAATCATACTGATAGATTTACCGGTATAATTCTGTTAGTTTTATAAATGATGTATTTTTTATACATTAATAAGTAGAAATAGTTGCAATTATTTTCGTCTTTGAAAAATATTATCCTATGTTCCAAAAGAATTATCCTAAATCAATTATGCTTGACCCCATTTTTTGGACAACTTTTTGGAGAAAATAAGGTGATTAAAAAATAGCCGATCATGTTAAAGGAGACTAACATGAGACGAAGAAGAACATACGATGGGGCATTCAGAGCGAGAGTTGCATTAGAAGCGATAAAGAATACGCGAACGTTGGCGGAGATTTCAGGCGAATACAAAGTTCATCCGAATATGATTGTGAAATGGAAGAAAGAGGCAATTAGTAAGTTGCCGTTACTTTTCCAGAAAGCGGATAATACAGGAATAAACGAAGCAGAAGAAAAGATTGATGAGTTGTATAGAGAAATAGGAAAGTTAAAAGTAGAGTCAGATTATCTTAAAAAAAAACTTTTGAGCTAGAACTATCATCAAGAAAGAGTCTTATTGATATTACCCACGAGACTCTTTCAATAAATCAGCAGTGCAAACTTCTAAGTATCCCCCATTCATCGTTTTATTACGAACAAGCAACCGAAAGTCCATTGAATTTAAAAATTATGAAGCTGATAGACAAACAGCATACGCAAGACCCAGTTCGCTTTGGTCAAATGAAGTTTGTTGAGGAGCTTACAAATACTTTAGGAATTCCAATCAATCGAAAGCGGGTTCAAAGACTCATGCGGCTAATGGGAATTGAAGGTGAATATCAAAAACCAAGGACTACGATTTCTGCTAAAAATCATAAAATATACCCGTATTTATTGAGGGATTACGCTGTGCTGAAACCAAACGAAGTGTGGAGCACTGACATCACCTATATTCCAATGAGGCACGGTTATATGTATCTTACTGCGATCATAGACTGGTATTCGAGATATGTAATTTCATGGGAGCTATCTAATACTCTTGAAACTGACTTTTGTAGTCGAGCATTGAAGAGAGCGTTAAATAAGAATAAGCCGCTTATATTCAATACAGATCAAGGGAGTCAGTTCACTAGTAACGATTTTACCAGTATACTGGCTAATCACGATATATCCATCAGTATGGACGGCAAAGGTAGAAGTCTAGATAATATCTTCATTGAACGATTATGGCGAACTTTAAAATATGAGAATATCTATCGACATTCTTATGAAACTGTTCAAGAGCTAATGGAGAGTTTGCGCATTTACTTTAACTATTACAATCGAAAAAGAATTCATCAATCACTTAACTATAATACTCCTGCATTAGTCTATTTTAGTTATTGACAAATCTTTGAGCATATTTTAAGAAGGAAGAACCCAAAAACAAGTAGGAAAAAATCATTCTTCTTTTCGAGCCTGATTCTTTCTGAAAGTTTTATTGGCTAATTTTCAATAAATAATTGTAGTATATTAGATCGTGCTAATACACCTTATTTTTATGAAAATCCTGTCCAGTGTTTGGGGTCAACCCTCGTTAAAACAGTGCCGAGAGTAACAAGAGTGATCTTTGCTTTTAGTTTCATCTACTTAATTAACGAATTTAACTTTTAGATAGTTCAAGCAAAAATTATTTACAGAGGTGTTTTTTTGAAAAAATATACAGATGATACATTTTATAAACTTGCTATTCCGATTTAGTTGAAGAAATTTATAAGAATGAGGCAAATAATATTCACAACAATTTTTATTTTATATTGCATTCATTGTTTTAAAAATGAAAAACCAAAAATTAATTTAGTATTACCGCTCGATTCTCCAAAAGCCATCCAAGTAGTGCAGCAATCAGGCGATACAAACGAATTTGGTAATAAAGTAAGAATTCAAGTATCAATGAAATATGAGCCAGTAGATAAAGTTTATATTTGTCTATCTAGTTCGGATACTACAAATGGTGGAACAATCCTTGTTTCTGATTTTGTAAAACCAGATAATGGAACCTGTAATTCTAATACAGGATATTTGGAATTTAATTCTCAAAACTGGTTTACCACTCAGAACTTTCAAGTAGTAGGGAGCAGGGGAATCATAGATAAAAGTGGAAATACAAATTACAGAATTCAATTCAGTGTAAAAAGTTTAGATTTTCGGTTTGCTAATTATCCACTCTCTGATTTAAATCTTACTAATCTAGATATTGATATTTCTGGTTTTTATTTTGTAAGAACAAATATTAGTGGGCTAATTGGAAGTATCCAATTGCAAAATAATTCTAGTGAATCATTAACCCTTACAGAAAATGGACTCAATAATTTTCCTACGCCGATTGCTAACGGCTCTAGTTATTCTGTGTCCATACAAACCCAACCGTCAGGGCAGGTCTGCTCTATTTCCAATTTACCGTATGGAACTTCTAGTGCGAATGTGATTATTCAAATTCTATGTGTTCAGGGTTATTTATTTAATGGAACACTCTTATCGGGTCAAAATCCTCCGACGCTAAATCAATCTTTTACTGGATTAGTTACGTTAGCCGGCAGCTTTCCTCCAACGACTGCTAATGGTAATATAGATGGGTCAGGCACATCGGCGCGTTTTGATAATCCAATAGCAATTACATCCGATGGGACTAATATTTATGTAGCGGATATTTTTAATAATGCAATTAGAAAAATTACGATTGGAACAAATGCAGTCTCAACTATAGCGACTATTAGCAGTTTGCCACATGGAATTGCAACGGATGGAGTTAATTTGTATGTAACTGCTTTTGGAACGCATACTATTTTCAAAGTAGAGATTGCCACTGGATTGGTTACCACACTTGCAGGTAGTGCTCCTGCTGGCGATGCAGTAGGAAATGCTACATCTGCAAAATTTAATGAGCCAACGTATTTAACAACAGATGGAGTATTTCTATTCGTGGTAGATCGGGTGAATGGGAAAGTTAAAAGAATTGTCCTTAGCACTGGAATAGTATCTACTGTTGTGTCTGGATTAAACTCACCGAATGGGATTGCAACCGATGGAATAAATTTATACATAGCTGAATCAGGAAATCATCAGATTATAAAATTCATAATTTCTTCATCTACCCAATCAGTCATTGCAGGAACAGGAGTATCGGGTAATGTTGATAATGCGACAGGAACACTTGCTCAATTAAACAATCCATACGGCGTTACAATGGATGGAAGTTATTTATATATATTAGAAGGAGCTGGACGGAACCTAAAAAAAATGCTCTTAGCGTCTCCTCATTCAGTATCCACGATTATGGCGCAAAATGATGGTTATGCGGATGGAGTAATTGGAAGTGCTCAATTTTGTAATGTCGTTGGAGTTTGTGATTCTTCTATTACCTTCGATGGAAATTTTTTATATTTTGCAGATAGGTTTAATCATTCTATTCGAAAGTTATATTATTAAGAGTTTGTGGTCTTTATCAGTCACCTCGAACATCTTTTGGTGAGAGGTCTATCAACTTTAGAACTACAAGCATTAGCCCCTTTAAGTATGATAGATTTCTCACATCTAAGCATTTCCTTAGCTGCAAATCCTTATGCCAGGCGATGTTCGAAATGACAGTCGAAAAATTCTGCGTTGATCAAGTATTTTTTCGTCTTATTTCTTCATCACAGCAAACAAAGTATTGTTTAGCATGATAGATTTAAAACTTGCAAACCAGATAAATTTAGTAGTGTAATAAAAAAGCATTTTACCTATTTTACCAAGACTGCTTTTGCTACCTGCAAAAGAAAGAATTGGTGTTAGCACATAATACTCAGTAGACGCAAAGCCGGTTTGTTTGCCTAACATAGATAATGTTTTTCTTGAATAATCGTTTATATGATCTTTAGCTTCCAAGTAATGAACACCCGGCTTCATACCTTTGATGGCGAGTTTCAAGTTTGCTTTTATTAATTGAATCGGAACGTTAGGTGTTTGTAAAAATAAAATTCCACCTGGCTTGAGAAGAGAATATAAATATTCCAGTAGTGGCTGTGGCTTGGGTATATGCTCGATTACATCCCAGAGAGTAATGATATCCACAGAACCCTTACCAATTCCACTTGATTGAACCATGCCGGGGTATACAGTCTTTAGCCCGTTTTTTTCTTTTGCAAATTTAACAGCAGGCTCGGACATTTCAAAACCAATTGCATTCCATCCAGCTTTTTTTTCTTGCACCATCTTTACGAAAAAACCGAGTCCACATCCAACATCTAAAATAGTTCCAGTGTCTTTTTGTAGGAAGGTAGAAATAAATTCAGAATAAATAGCCCTATGAGCATGATCCCACCAATCTAAATCATATTCTTCATTTCCTTCACCCCAATATCCATCGTAATGTTCTTCTTGTTCGTAGGTGGAATAAACATGACCGCAGGATTTGCACTTAACAATGAGTATCCCGTTTTCATTGAATACTGGCTTACTTTCTTTGCTTGAACATAAATAACAAATTTCGTTCATGATTATTCCTTGCTGTATGAATAAAAAACATCCCAAATTCCCCAGAATCTTCCATTGGCGGTGGAGTCAGGAATGAGGGTAACGTTTATTCGCCCCGATGGACATTCAACGGGATCAATTGGAATCATATAAGGATTTATTTCTGCATTCTTTCTATCGAAAAGAATTTTTCCTTTTGTGCGCCCATTCACTAAAACCGAAAGAGAACGAACAGGATAGGTTTGATTATTTAAAGCTTCATACGTAGTAAGGTCTAGGTAAAGGTAGATTGTTTTCTTAACAGAAGTATCAAAAGTCAAATAAAACGAAAGTCCTTTTGATGGAATCATTCTGCAAATTCCATCTTTTAATCCATATTTATCCGAATCAATTCGCAGGCTCATAGATTGGAAATTTGCCCAGCGCCTTAATTCATCATAGCCGGCAAAGTCTTCCGGGTTTAGTTTTTCCCCTTTTTCACTCAGGTGGTTAAAGTTAATTGATTTCTTAAAGGGAGGCAACTCATCCGCGACTAACCCGAAACAAGTAAATAGTATTGAAATTATAAATAGTTTATAGTTCATAAAATAGTTTTGCTTCAATATATATTTATTATTGCATTCAAAGTCAAGTCCTAAAGAGATTGTTTCTAAATAACGTGGATTTAAATTGTAGGGAATGCATATATGCATTCCTTTATAAAGGAATAGTTTGAAAGTTTTAAACAGCATAGAAGAAATTGGAAACGAAGTAGACAATGGCTCGGTTATTACGCTTGGAAATTTTGACGGAATTCATCTCGGTCATTTATCCTTAATCAAAAGAGTAAAAGAAGTTTCCAGGGAGAAGAATCTTCCTTCGATTCTAGTAACCTATTTTCCAAATCCTGCGATAGTGCTTGGAAAAAATAAAACTCTAAAACCAGTTTACAGTGAAGAGATTAAAAAAGAAATTATTGAAACTTTTTCTGTGGATATGCTTCTTACAATTCCATTTACTCATGATTTTTCAACAATGCATGCTTATGAGTTTACAAAAAATATTTTAGTAGAAAAATTAAAACCACACCATATCATAATAGGCTTTAATCATTTTTTTGGAAAAGGTAGACAGGGAGATTTTGTGTTTTTGCAATCACATGCAGAAGAGTTTGGTTTTAGCGTAGAAAAAATCGATCAAGTCTATGCAAAAGAAGAGCCTGTTTCAAGTTCAAAAATTAGAGCCTGCATTCAAAATGGAGAAGTTGCAAAAGCTAGAGAACTTTTAACAAGACCGGTTATCATCCGCGGAAAAGTAGTAGAAGGTTTCAAACGAGGAAGACAGATTGGCTTTCCTACGGCTAATATTCAATTAGCCGGTGAGAGTCAAATTCCTCCCGAAGGAGTATATGCGGTATACATCGTATTAGACGGCAATAAATATAAAGCCATGCTTAATATTGGAAAGAATCCAACATTTGGAAACCAGGAACAATCTATCGAAGCACATATTTTTGATTTTAGTTCTGATATCTATGGTAAGACGTTGGATTGTTGGTTTATAGAGCGTATCCGCGATGAGAAAAAATTTAACGGGATTGAAGAGTTAAAAAAGCAATTAGCGCTCGATGCTATTGCTGTTCAGAAGATTCTGTAGCCTTTCGTTTTGCTTCTCTTTTCATTTTCCAATTTTCTAATTTAACAATTGAGAAAAATTGAATCATTTTATAGAGTTTATCCAGGCGATAAGGTCGTGCAAAAATTCTCCAGAGCCAGGTAAGACCTCGAAGCTGAAAATAGTCAGGAGCTTTTTTTATTTGTCCTGAAAGTGTATCTAAATTTCCCCATGCTCCGATAACGATTGAATTTCCGAAATAACCGGTGTTATTCTCAATCCAAATTTCCTGTCTTGGAAAATCCATTCCAATAAAAATGATATCTGGATTAGTTTTGCGAATCGCTTCTTTTACCATTAATTCTCTTGCATCGTTTAAATGACCGGAATGTCTTCCAACAATTCGGATCTCTGGAAAATGACGAATTAAATTAAAGAAGAGTCTTTCGATAATATCTTCTTTGCTTCCAAGGAAAAATAGTGTGAGTTCTTTTTTTTCTGAATAGCGAATCAAGTCCATCATGAGGCTAATGACGGATACGCGCTCTTTGAGTTGAAATCCCAATTGACCCGCCGCCCATTCTAAACCTCCACCTTCTGCAATCACAAGACTTGCCTTTCTTGCGATTCGGTTTAGGCTCTTACCCGGTCTCATGGACATGAGTCGTATAGGATCAATAAATAAAATATGATGGAAGGATTCTTTTTTCTTGTGAAAGTCTAGAATATTTGCAATTGCCTCATCTCGAGTGAGGTTGTCTATTTCGACACCCAGAATAGAGATTTTCTCTCTATGGGAAATGTCTACATTTTGGTATTCTAGAACATAATCTCTTTCCTCTTTGGATGAGTTATGCGTAATTTCTTTCGGATCTTTCATACTGATTGGGATTCTCTAACAGGCTTAAGATAATTCCTTATAAAGTCAACAATCTTTACTAGACTTTTTTTATATGCCATCATACTTATAGACGCAGGTAAAATCTTCCCATATCCAAAGAGAGATATAAAGTTTTCTAAGTTTATACCACCTATGGGAACAATTTGAATTTTTGAAATTTGAATTGCATCTTTAAGAATTTCAGACCCTAATATTGGGTTGTTTGTTTTTTTGGAGGTAGTCTCAAATATCGGGCCTAGCCCTGTGTAATTCCAAAGATTGCTTTCTAAATCTTCTAAATCTTTAAGACTATGAGATGATGTTCCTTTTAATACATTTTTATCCATTCGTATTTCTTCTTTTTCCGCGATAGACAACTCGGTATAATCCTCTTTTCCAATATGAATTCCAAATGCATTTGATTCCAACCCAAATTTCCAAAAGTCATTTATAATAATTTTGCTCTTTGGAAATTCGCGAAGAATTTCAGAATATAATTTTTCATATTCTAGAGTGGATAATGATTTTGCTCGGAGTTGAAAAAAGGAAATACAGTCAGGGTATTTTTCCCAGAGTTCAATCAAGCTTAGCATTTGAATATTTTGAGACTTACAAAAATCAAAATCGAGAATAGGGTAAAGCTTTCCCTGATTAAAAATATTGAGCTTTTGTTTCAGATTCAGCCTCCACCGACAAATTTTATAATTTCTATTTTATCTTCTGAATTGAGTGCGGTTTCTGACCATTTTTCTCTATCTAGAATTTCTCCATTCCATTCAATCGCTACTGTGCCCGGATTAATTTTTAAAGAAATTAAATACTCTTTGATTGTTTGTTTGGTAGCAAGTTCGACTTGTTTGCCGTTTACTTTCATGCACTTCCTCTATTTTGATAATTGACATCTTGTCTAATATTTAAAATATGAGACTATGAATCGATTCGTCAAATTTTTATTTATTTTAATTATTCCTATTTTTTTTATAAATTGCCCAACACATAAGGACAATACTTTACGAAATGGATTAACAGCGTTTTATCTTAGTTGCACGGGTGGTTCCGTGAGTGCTTGTAATTCAAGTTGCAATGGCTCTTGTGGAGCTCCTGATGGATCAGTTGTAACATCGGATAAGGTAAGTTGTATAAATAGCTGCCAGGCAAATTGTTCTTCTAATTGTAACCTGGGAACGACCTTACTTTTATACCTAGCAAATAATCCGATTAAAAAATAACCTTGTTAGAGAAGAGAGACAATCTTAAATTTAAAAAATCAAAGGAAATTAAACATTGAGAATAATTTCTTTTATTATACTTTTACCTTTTCTTTTTCTTCTTAGTTGCACGAATAAAAAAAAGGATAACAAAGAAATTCTTATTCTGGGTGGCTTATTATATTTAAACTCACAAAAGAAAGTAGGTGACTTTAATTGTAATACTTCCCCCTCACCAAACACCTTCGCAGAATTTAGATCGGCGATTGACACTCTAAATACTTCTGCTTACAAGTGCAGTGAATGTCATGGTGTAAATACTGCTCAATCCAATTTCATTATTACAAATTATAGCTCTGCTGCAGAGCGGGTAAATGCTGGTAACCCCGATTCGAGTGTTTTATATTTTAAAGTAAAACCCGGAGGATCAATGAATGCGTATTCGAATGCAAATGTCAGGCAGGCAATTTATTGCTGGATTGCAAATGGGGCTAATCCCTAATATCTGCCACGGGTTCGATTTGCGTGGCAGATATTTGAATGTTTTATTCTTCAACTATAGTAATTGTTTCCATTATAACTTTTTCAACTGGAACATCTTGGAATCCAGTTTTTACTTCGGAAATTTTCATAACTAAATCACTGCCTTCAATTACATGACCAAAAACTGCATGTTTATTATCGAGGTAACCATTGTCCCTAACGTTAATAAAGAATTGAGATCCACCTGTATTAGGACCTGCATTCGCCATTGAAATAGTAAACTTTTCATTTTTTAAATCAGGATGAAATTCATCTTTAATTTTATAACCGGGTCCACCTGTTCCGTTGCCTTTTGGACATCCTCCCTGGATCATAAAGTTTTTAATAATTCTATGAAAAACTAATCCATTATAAAATCCATCTTTGGCAAGCTTAATGAAATTACCCGCTGTGATAGGTGCCTTGTCTACTGCAAGCTCAAGTGTAAAACTTCCTTGATTTGTTTTGAAAATTGCTTTTGTCATTTTAACCTCAGTAGATTCCAAAAATCAAAGGAAAGCGATTGATTCAAGAAAAATAAATCTAAGAAAACCACGGATGAACACAGATGGACACGGATAAAAGACAAAGGATTTTTTAATTCACTGGTGCTTATGAGTGTTCCAACTAAATGCTTTTTTCTAAGGGCGTGGCGTAATGCGCTGAAAAATCTTTTCTTAATGATGTTAGGCAAAGGGCTGGTATATACAAAAGATTTGTTAATATTTACTCTATGACTAGACTTGGTCTGATCTAGAACGACTCTTCGAGCCAAATTTAGCTCGAAGAGTCGTTCTAGATGGCTCGAAGAGTGGTTTAAGGTAAATGTTTTGCTCTACTTGTGAAGCAATTTACTATTACTTCTCATAAGCAAATTTTCCTCTTTCCTTCCTTTTTCTATTGACAGTTAATGTTTGTTATCCAACTCTTTTAGAGAATTGGACTTATGTCTTTTTAGATTAGTTTAGGAGTTTTCTTTATTATGGCATTGAATTGGAATGAAATCAAAGAACGGGCTGTAAATTTCTCAAAGGAATGGGAAAATACAGAAAGTGAAGATGCAGAAGCAAAGCCATTTCTTGAAGCCTTTTTTAACGTATTTGGAATAAGTCGAAGAAAGATTGCTACCTTCGAACACAAAGTTAAAAAAATAAATGAACACGATGGATATATCGACCTATTCTGGAAAGGTATGCTCCTCGTAGAAATGAAGAGTAAGGGAAAAGATTTAGCAAAAGCATTCAACCAAGCCAAAGAATATACTCAAAAATTAAAACAAGAAGAAATTCCTAAATACATATTAGTATCTGATTTTGCAACTTTTCAACTCCATGATCTTGAAGAAGAAAAAATAGTAGAATTTTCTCTAAACGATTTAGTAACTAACGTGCAACATTTTGGTTTCATTGCAGGCTATGAGCAAAAAACGTATGAAGACCAAGACCCAGTTAATATTAAGGCTGCTGAGTTAATGGGAAAACTCCATGATAGATTAAAAGAAATTGGATATGAAGGTCATCCACTAGAAGTCTACTTAGTTAGAGTATTATTCTGCTTATTCGCAGAAGATACTACGATATTTGAAAAACAATTATTTCAAGATTATATTGTTCAAAGAACAAGTGAAGATGGTTCCGATTTAGCCGGAAAGCTGCAAGAAATATTTCAAGTTTTGAATACTCCTCATGAAAAACGATTTAAAAATCTAGATGAACAACTAAATAAATTTCCTTACGTAAATGGAAAACTATTCGAAGAAGTTTTACCTATCGCAAGCTTCGATTCTAAAATGCGACATGCCTTGTTAGAATGTTGCTACTTGGATTGGAGTTTAATATCACCAGCAATATTTGGATCCATGTTTCAAGCAGTAATGAACAAAGAGGAGCGCCGTAATCTAGGCGCGCACTATACGAGTGAAAAAAATATTCTAAAATTAATTGAACCACTTTTTCTAGATGAATTGTATGAAGAATTTGAATCAGTTAAGGGTAATCGAAATAAGCTGATAGATTTTCATAAAAAATTAGGAAACCTAAAATTCTTAGACCCAGCTTGCGGTTGCGGCAACTTCTTAGTAATCACATATAGAGAGTTACGAATCTTAGAAATCGAAGTTTTAAAAATTCTAAGTAGAAAAGAAATGTTCACCAATATAAAAACGGTAGCCCTCTTAGATGTAGATCAAATGTATGGAATCGAAATAGAAGAGTTTCCAGCAAGAATTGCAGAAGTTGCTATGTGGTTAATCGACCACCAGATGAATCAAAGACTAAGTAAAGAATTTGGAGTTTACTTTCTAAGACTTCCGTTACAAAAAGCTGCAAATATTTTACATGCGAATGCATTACGCATTGATTGGGCATCGTTGATTAAGCCAAGAATTATTGAAACTTACTTTTACGACATGGGCAAAAAGGAAGTAGCCGGTAAGGTAAAAGAGGTAAGAGATGATTATGCGTATATTCTTGGTAATCCGCCGTTTATTGGTAAGCAACTACAAAATCAAAGACAGAAAGAAGATTTAGAATTAGTGTTCCAAAATATAAAAGGAGCAGGTGTTTTAGATTATGTTACTGCATGGTATTTAAAAGCTGCACACTATATCCAAAATACAAAAATTAAAGTGGCCTTTGTATCTACAAATTCAGTTGCTCAAGGCGAACAGGTAGGAATTCTTTGGAGTGTATTATTTAATAATTTTAAAATTAAAATCCACTTTGCGCATAGAACATTTGATTGGAGTAATGAAGCTAAGGGTAACGCCGCAGTTCATGTCGTTATAATTGGGTTTGCAAATTTTGATACATCCAGTAAAAAACTTTTTGATTATGAAGACATTAAAGGGGACCCACATGCGGTGGTTGCTAAAAATATCAACCCCTATTTAATTGATGCAAGTGATTCTCTTGTATTAAAAAGAAGAACACCTATTTGCAATGTCCCAGAAATTTCCTTTGGTAGTATGCCAAATGATGGTGGTTTTTTCTTATTTACCGATGAGGAGAAAAATGAATTTTTAAAAATTGAACCTGATGCTACTAAGTTTATGAAACCAATATTAAGTGGAAGAGAATTTTTAAATGGGGAAAAACGATGGTGTTTATGGCTAGTAGAAATTAAGCCAAATGAACTTAGGGAACTACCCGAAGTAGCAAAACGAGTCCAATTAGTAAAGAATATAAGAGCATCTAGCAATAGAGAAGCTACAAAGAAGTTAGCCGCATTTCCTACTTTATTTGGTGAAAATCGACAACCAGAAACAGATTATATTTTAATTCCAAGAGTTTCATCAGAAAATAGAAAGTATATTCCTATAGGCTTTTTTGATAAAACTTACATTGCCAGTGATACTTGTTTATTTGTGGCAAATGCTAACCTTTATCATTTTGGAATTTTAACATCCGAAATGCATATGACATGGGTCAAATCTGTTTGTGGAAGATTAGAAAGTCGTTTTCGATATTCAAATGAAATTGTCTATAATAACTATCCTTGGCCATTGAATCCAACTGAAAAACAAATCAAAGCTATTGAGACGTGTGCACAACAAGTATTAGACGCAAGAAAGGAATTTTCAGATAATTCTCTTGCAGACTTGTATGATCCAACTTTTATGCCTCCCAAGCTTATCAAGGCTCACCAAGAACTCGACAAAGCAGTCGATGCGGTTTATCGCTCTAAGCCTTTCGAAAGTGAAGCCAAGCGTATGGAATTTTTGTTTGAGTTATACGAGAAGTATACGGCAGATTTATTTACAAAGGAAAAAGGTAAGAAGAAGGGGAAAGTGTAGATGAAGTTGAAAATGAGGGATTATGTATATAAAGAAATTTTATATTAAGAATTATAGAGCTATAACAAAAGAACTTGAAATAGAAATTGAGAAGCAAAGTTTAATTCCAATCATTGGAGTCAATGAATGTGGGAAAACTACGATTTTGAATGCAATTTTCGCTTTTGATTTTAGTAATGATTCGTTGAATGAAAAAGGTAAGCATTTACAGGATATAAAGAATCTTTATAGTACCCAGTCCGGAGATTCAATAATTTCCGCTTTAATAGCTATTAGCAAAGATGAAATAAATAATTTCATAAAAAGAGCGAATCAAGAAATAGAAAAAAGAGAAAAGGCTAAAAATGGACCATTTGATTCTAGCAAAACAAAAGATACAAATCTTTTTAATCCTTCTAAAAAGAAAATTTTCGAATTGCCTGATGTAATAAAAATTTCTAGAAATTTAAATACAAAAGAATACTTTATAGATAATTTTTCTTTTGGTAATAAAACCTATGATAATATATTTTGTAGTGATATAGTTATTCATTTACCATATATTCTTTATTTTGATGATTTTCGAGATTCAATGGAAGAGGAAGTTGAAATAACTAAAGATGAAAAAGGCCGTTATTTTGGTTGGCTGGAAATAATAGAAACTTTATTTAATAGAACTGACCCAAATTATTCTGTATTTAGATTAAAGGAAATGGAAGAGCGAGAAAGGAAAAGTGTCCTAGCTCAAGTAGGGAAAAAATTAAATATTACATTAACCAATGAGTGGAGAAATTTTAAATTAGAAGATAAAGAAAATCTTAGTATAAATGTTGAATATCGAACGAGGAGGGACTCGCAAAATAAAGAAAGAGAATTTTTAAAATTTGATGTTATTGAGATAGACAAAGAAGAAAATGCAAGATTTTTTTTCATTAGAGATAGATCAAAAGGTTTTTATTGGTTTTTTAATTTCGTTATGAAATTGGAATTTAATCCAAAAGAAAATTTAAATTCACGGTATAAAGCGATATATTTATTAGATGAACCAGGTTCATATCTTCATGCGTCAGCCCAAGAAAAATTATGTAAGAAACTTGTTACTTTATCGGAGTCAAGTTCTGTCATATACTGCACTCATTCACATTATTTACTGAATCCTGACGTAATTCCATTAGGAAACATAAGAATTGCAAATAAAGATTCACAAAAAAATATTACCCTCAAATCATTCTATGATTTTGATAAAACACAAAATAACCTGCAACTAGCTTTTCAGCCATTGTATGATGCTTTGCACCTGAAACCTTTTTCTTTAGATATGAATTTTGACACAATAGTTTTAACTGAAGGAATCACAGATTATTTTCTTTTTATGATGTTTAACAAAGATAAGAAGCGAACTTTTTTACCATGTACAGGAGCAAGTTCTATAAAACAATTCATATCTATTTTATTGGCTTGGAGAAAAGATTTTTTCGTATTTTGGGATACAGATCAAGAAGGGGAGAGGGTTTTCAATGAGTGTAAAAATTTTTTCGGAGAAGAGCTTACTAAAGAACATTTCAGAAAGTATTCATATTTGAATAAAAATTTGAAAAAGGTAACGCTTGAAACATTAATTGATGGAATTGATATTACCATGATTAAGGAAGAACTAAATCTTGAAAAAAATGTAAATACAAAGAAAATGTTATCGCATCTTTATTATTCCAAAAAAAGAGAATCAATTTTAAAAAATATATCAAGTAAAACATTGGATAATATAAATCATAATTTAAACCAATTAACTAGGAGTTAAATGGCTAATGGAAGTTATTCACGCAGAATTTCTGAGATTTCAGGATTGGAGTTTTTATGAAGCTGTTAATGGTGAAAATCAGACTGGAGTCTATGTACTTTGGGATAGCTTAAATAAAGCTAAACCTACATATATAGGTCAAGGCAATGTTTTACAGCGAATTGCCTCTCATCACGTCCAATTTTATAAACCGATCAATGGTTATATCGCATTTTTTATAGGGACTAAATCTATAACGAAAGATTCTTCGGAAATTATAGAAGCAGCTCTTCTAGAAATAAGTAAAGAAGTAGATCGATATCCTACTCAAAATCAAGCGACCGGAAATCTAAAGCGTATATTAAAGAAATTCAATAAACACGGAAAAATTAAAATTTATATTAAAGGGTATGATCCATTTCAGAATCCTACAAATTCTAAATTAATGGATACTGAGAGAATTATTGAAATATTTTTAAACGAATTCGATGAACTAATGTTAGAGCATAGTTGGAGGAGCAGAAGAAAATTAAAGAACAAATGAGGATTCTGGTTACCTTAGATCGAGAACTAGAAGAAATAATTAGAATGAGCGAAAATCCCGCTCCTTCACCACTGTGTCTCAGTGCCTGCGCCTGTGCTGAGCTGAGTCGAAGCATGGCAAAAACCTCAAACTAAAACTTCATTGTCAGAAAAGGCTTTCCCGTTAATTTGACGATTGAAATGAAGAAGGAATTTTCCCCTAAAAAAATCGTATTGGCGTATTCAGGGGGCTTGGACACTTCGGTGATTCTTGCCTGGTTAAAGGATACTTATGGTTGTGAAGTTGTAGCTTTTTGCGCGGATGTCGGTCAAAAAGAAGAGTTAACCGGTCTTGAAGAAAAAGGCATTAAAACAGGTGCCTCAAAAGTATATATCAAAGACTTGCGTTTAGAATTTGCCAGAGATTTTATCTTTCCTGCGATTCAAGGCTCTGCAATTTATGAAATGCGTTATCTATTAGGGACATCCCTCGCCCGACCTATTATTGCAAAGGCAATGGTAGAAGTTGCGTTAGCCGAAAAGGCAGATGCATTTTCCCACGGGGCAACTGGAAAAGGAAATGATCAAGTTCGATTCGAATTGGGATTCAAGGCATTAGCCCCTGCACTACATATTATCGCTCCCTGGCGCACATGGGAATTCAAAGGAAGAACTGATTTAATCGAATACGCAAAGAAAAAGGGAATTCCAGTTCCGGTTACTGCAGCTAAACCGTATTCAATGGATAGAAATTTATTACACTTATCCTTTGAAGGTGGAATATTAGAAGATCCTTATAAAGAGCCTGATCCAGAAATGTTTTTACTTTCTGTATCTCCTGAAAAAGCTCCCGATTCTCCTACCTACCTCGAATTAGATTTTGAAGAAGGAAACTGTGTTGCGGTTAATGGCAAACGAATGAATCCTTTAGAAGTCATGGAATTTTTAAACAAAGCCGGTGGAGAGAATGGTATCGGGCGCGTCGATATTGTTGAAAACCGTTTAGTTGGAATTAAATCCCGCGGTGTTTATGAAACTCCAGGTGGAACTATTCTTCATATTGCACACAGAGATTTAGAGTCTATTACACTTGATCGAGATACACAACATCAAAAAGATGATTTATCGGGAGAGTTTGCAAGACTCATTTACAATGGTCACTGGTTCTCAAACAAAATGAAAGCAATGAGAGCATACATTACAGAAACGCAACGTTATGTGACAGGAACTGTAAAAGTTAAGCTTTATAAAGGTAACTGCACAGTAGCCGGTAGAAAATCTTCTGTATCTTTATACAGTCATGAAATGGCAACGTTCGAAAAAGAAGAATTATATAATCAGTATGATGCGGAAGGGTTCATAAATATTTATGGTCTTCCAACTAAAGAAACAGCGCGGCTTAGAAAATAAGAATGAGAAAACTCGCTGTTTACCCCGGTGCATTTGATCCAATGACTAATGGGCATATAGATATTGCAAAGCGTGCCCTAAGTCTTTTTGATCAAGTGATTATAGCTGTTGCTACCAATTCTAAAAAACAGTCGCTCTTTTCAATAGAAGAGCGGCTAAGCTTAATTCACCGAGTCATTAAAGACCTCGGAATAGATGAGAGTAGACTTGAAGTTGCAACTTTTAGCGGTCTTACTGTAGATTTTTGCGAAGAGAGAGGAGCAAGTGCTATCATCAGAGGATTACGAGCAGTAACCGACTTTGATTACGAGTATGCAATTTCTCTTATGAATAAAAAATTAGCTCCTGATCTAGAGACAGTATTTTTTATGGCATCGGGAGAAAACTCTTTCGTATCTTCAAGTATTGTTAAAGAAGTAGCAAGGCATGGTCGCAGTGTAGCGAGTCATGTTCACGAATTCATAAATGAAGCATTATTGAATAAATTTAAAGAATTAAAATAAAAGAGGAAAAACAAATGTCTAGAACATTTATAATGATTAAACCAGATGCAGTTAGAAACAGACATGCAGGCGAAATTATCGCCCGCATTGAAAAAGAAGGATTTAGAATTCTTGGATTGAAATACGTTAAGCTCACTGAAAATGATGCAAAAGAATTTTACAAAGTGCATGCAGCTCGCCCTTTTTATGCTGAACTTTGCAAAGATATGTCTGCAAGCCCTATCATAGTTGCAGCACTCGAAAGAGAAAATGCAGTTCTTCATTGGAGAGAAGTAATCGGTGCAACAGATCCAAAAGAAGCAAAACCAGGAACGATACGCGCAATGTATGCTGAAAGCAAAGGTGCAAACTCTGTTCATGGTTCTGATTCCGATGAAAACGCAAACACTGAGATTACCTTTTTCTTCAAAGGTTTTGAATTGGTTAATTAAGATTAGCCTCTTGACCTAACCCCAGACTCTGAGTTTTTGTAGTATGCAAAGAAGTCGCCCCTTCCCTAAAATCCCCTAACCCCTTTGCAAAAGGGGAAAGCTAGGGAAGGGGACTTTATCGGTCATACGATACAACGAATATAAAATTGGGGTTAGGTTGAATTCCTACAAGATGGAAAACTTTCTAACTTTATTCAATGACCGAAAGCAAAAGTTTGAAACTTTTTTCCATGAAGTAATATTTACACAATTACAAAAAAAATTCCATCCCGTTCTTGCTGAAGCTTCTATTTATAGTTTGAGTGCAGGGGGCAAACGGATTCGACCTGTTCTCGCTATTTCTGCTTTTCTCAGTTCAAATTCTACAAATATAACGGATAACGTTTTGTTTATGGGCTCTGCCTTGGAATGTATTCATACTTATTCTCTTATTCATGACGACCTTCCGGCTATGGATGATGACGATTATAGAAGGGGAGTTTTGACCTGTCATAAAAAATTCTCTGAGTCCACTGCTATTCTTGCCGGGGATGCCTTGAATTCTTTTGGATTTTATCTTGTTGCAAACCTAAAGGCTAATGATGCTTATCTGCATCGAGATATTCTCGAACTCTTACATGAAGGTGCAGGTGGACCGGGAATGGTTTCGGGACAAATGGAAGATTTACAACTTGAAAATAATCCAAATCTTTTTAGTGAAGAAACGTTAGCTTCCATACATAGAAAGAAAACAGGTGCTTTGATTGTATCTTCTCTCTTAATCGGAAACCGACTTTCTGAAAATTGGAAACAAAAAGAAAATACATTTAGACTCTATGGGGAAAAAATAGGACTTCTTTTTCAAATTACGGATGATATTATAGATGAAGAAAGCTCGTTTGAGGAATTAGGAAAAACTCCGGGTAAAGATGCGGCTAGCGGTAAGTTAACCTATCCTTCCCTTTATGGAATGCAAAAAGCTAAGTATTTGCGAGATGAAATAACGCAGGAACTAATCTCTGTTGCAGAAACCCTGGAAGATTCCAATTCTATATTCTTTAAAAAACTACCGGTTTACATTGCAGAAAGAAAAAATTAGACTCGACGCGCTTCTTGTGGAGCGTGGCCTTTGCGATGATTTACAGAGGGCAATCTCTCTTATCCTCTCCGGCTCAGTAATTGTAAATGGGGAGAAAATTACTAAAGCAGGTTTTAAATATTCGAAAGACGCTAAGTTAGAAGTCCTAGATAGAATTCCTGAATATGTAAGTAGGGGAGCATTAAAATTAAAATCTGCATTTAAGGCATTCGGAATTAGCTCTAATGGGAAAATCTGTGTAGACCTCGGAGCTTCTACCGGCGGTTTTACAGAAGTATTACTTCTCGGTGGTGCAGAGAAAGTCTATGCATTTGATGTTGGTTATGGGCAAATGGCGAGTAGACTACAAAATAACAATCGAGTGAAATTAAAAGATAGGTTCAACGTAAAAAATCTTTCCTGGGAAGACTTAGAAGAAAAATATTCTTATCTTTTTATTGTAATGGATTTGAGTTTTATTTCTCTCTTAAGTATTTTTCCTGTGATTCAAAAATTAAAAACAGAATCGCCTGAAACAAAATTTGAAGTGGTTAATCTAGTTAAACCGCAGTTTGAATGTTTGCCGGATCAAACTGATAAAGGAATTGTAAAAGATCCACGCGTTCACTTACAGGTGCTAAGAAAGATAACAAAGTATTTGCGCTACGAAATGAAAGCTGATATAAAAGGAATTTGTAATTCTGGGGTTAGGGGTGCTTCCGGGAATCGGGAGTTTTTTATTTATTGGGAAATTTGAATGGTATAGTTGATGGGACTGTGTAAAAGCAAAGAAAATATTTCTCACAGAGCCCACAAAGGTCACAGAGAGTAATGATTTTGTTGATTCTTTTCTCTGTGTTCTCCGTGTGCTCTGTGAGAAATTCATGTTTTTACACAGTCCCTACGTGCTAAATAATTACCAGCTACGTCTTTGACGATCTCTGTCTCTGCCGCCACGGTTTCCACCGCCGCCGCCATTACCGCCACCAAAACTACGATTTCCTCCGCCGTTGCCGCCACCGTTATTATCGTAGGTTTTTTTAGGTTGTGCCTCGTTAACTTTTAATGCGCGACCTTTTAGCTCTTTTCCGTTCAAATCGCTAATAGCTGTCAAAGCATCCTTCTTGTTAGCCATTTCTACGAAACCAATACCACGAGATTGCCCGGTGTATTTGTCTGTAATAATTTTAACAGAAGTAACTTCTCCAAAAGTTTCAAAAACTTGTCTAACATCAGCTTCACTTGCTTCATAGGTTAAATTTCCTACGTAAATATTCATATTCAAAATCCTTAAATGTAATTTTTGGTTTGGCTATTCTACAAATTTATTAGGAAAATAAAGTTTATTCGGTTAAGACTAAAAAACAAAATCCAAATTAAAACGTAAAATCTTTTTGTCTTTTAGAAAGAATTGTGAGAGAAGAGGTGAGAGAAAAAAAAGAGAAATTCTCAAAACGAGCATCAATAACACATGCAAAAATCAAAAAGTCCAAAGCAATTACGAATCTAAAGCCGATTAAGAATTTGTCAACAAAACTTTACAGGAAATTACTCTATTTTAGAGTGGAGTTGAAACTCAATTTTGATATTTTAAAAAAAATTATTCTTCGGAGAAACAAAGTATGTCCATTAACTCAACAAAAGATATGCAGCTATTAAAAAAAATTGGACTGATTGTATCCCAGGTTTTAAAAGAAATGAGACAGGCTGCAAAACCAGGAATGAAAACAGAAGATTTAGATCAAATTGGTGCAAGATTATTAGAGAAAAAAGGTGCACGCTCTGCTCCAAAGATAACGTATAATTTTCCAGGCACTACTTGTATTTCTGTGAATGAAGAAGTTGCTCACGGAATTCCATCTTCAAGAGTTCTAGCCCCTGGAGATTTGGTTAATATCGACGTATCCGCAGAGCTTGATGGTTACTTTGCAGATACAGGAGCTTCGTTTCAAATTCCGCCTTATCATGGACCTACTCAGAGATTACTCCGTGTTACGCGCTCAGCGCTTGATAAAGCTGTAAATACAGCCAGGGCAGGTGTTCGTATCAATCGAATCGGAAGAGCTGTGCAGGACATTGCGCAAAATGGTGGTTATACGGTAATTCGTAATTTAGGAGGACACGGTGTTGGTTCAGCACTTCATGAAGAGCCAAGATTTATTGCGAACTATTATGATAGGAAGGATGATCGAGTATTGGAAGATGGAATGGTTATCACGATTGAGCCATTTGTTTCTATGAGAGCAATTCATGTGGTAGAGCAATCAGACGGATGGACTTTAAAAACTCCCGATCGTAGCCTGGTTGCTCAATTTGAGCATACGCTTGTTATCCGCAAGGGTTATCCTGTTTTAATTACTCAACTTTAGTAAGAAGGAATTTAAATATTATGCTGCAACGATTTCTTTTACTTTTCAGTTTTTTATTCATAAGTTGTGTTTCAACGAGCAAATACGATTCTTTAAAACAATCCTGCGAAGAGAATGAAAAAAAATTGCAGGATGAATTGAATTCCGAAAAAGAAAAACTCAATAAATTAACACAAGAGTATAAACAAGAAAAAGAAAAATTAGCCTTAGAGCATGAAAACGAGTTAAAGGCAAAACAGGATAAATACAATAATTTGCTTAGAGAAAAAATCTCTCTTCGTAGTTCAATGAGCCAGATTGAAGAATCGGTAGATGAATTGAGTAGTGAAAAAGATTCCCTAACAAAACAAAAAGAAGAAATGGCACAGGCTTTAGAGGAATTAAGAAAGCGAAAAGAAGAATCGGAAGCGAGAATTGCGGAATTTAAAGGACTTCTTGATAAATTTAAAGCATTTATCGACACAGGTAAACTAAAAATCAAAATTATAGATGGAAGGATGGTAATTGTGTTATCGTCTGACGTTCTATTTGCCTCCGGATCAAAAGTTTTATCGGCTAATGGTAAAAAGGCAATTTTTGAAGTAACGGGAATTTTATCCAAGATTGAAAATCGTAAATTTCAAATAGAGGGACATACCGATAGTGATCGTCTCAGAGTTATTGGTCAGACTAATTGGGATTTGGCGGCAGATAGAGCAATTAACGTATTGAATACTATGATAAAAGCCGGGATGCCTGAAAATAAAATTTCAGCAGCAAGCTTTGGAGATAGTCGACCCGTTGTTCCGAATGATACAAATGCAAACAAAGCTCAAAACCGTAGGATTGAAATTGTCGTTGTTCCAGATCTTTCTCTTTTGCCAGGCTATGAAGATTTAAAGAAGCTAGCGGATAATAGCAATAAGTCAGATCCACAGAAATGAATAGTTGTAGAGATTCCGAAAATAGGAAAGAGTAAATTTTTAGATGAAAAATCAATCGGAAAGAGATGAACTTGATGAAATGATTGGAAATTCATCTCCCATTCTTGCATTGAAAGAAAAAATAATAAATCTTTCTGAGCTAAAAGTTCCTGTTTATATACAGGGTGAGCAAGGAACTGGAAAAGATTTAATCGTTCGCTTAATCGCAAAAGAAAAAGTATTACACATTGATTGTGGAAATTTTTCATCTGATTGGAATTTACTAATCGAAAAATATTCAAATAGAGTTGCAAAGAATTTACATATAAAAGGCGAAACTATTCGGGTAGTAATGCCTTTGTATTTTGATAAATTAGAATTATTGAATACGGAAGGGCAGGCAATTCTATTTAGAATTTTAGATAACCAGGAATTCGTAACATCAAAAAAAGAGATGGTAGAATTTTCCTCTCGCATTTTTTTATCGTCTAATAAAAATTTGCCGCAGTTAGTAAAAGATGGATTGTTTCGCAAAGATTTATTTCAAAAAATCAATTTAATATGTTTAAATACTGTGAGCCTCCGTGAAATCAGGTCTGACATTCCTTTACTTGTAAATTACTTTGTTACGAATTTTAAAAATACTTATAAGAAAAATATCCAGAGGCTTTCCGAAAAGTTAATACAATTTATTTTGCAATATGACTGGCCCGGAAATGTAGGACAACTTAGAAATATGCTAGAAGGAATGATTATTCTTTCGTCCGAGAAAGTTCTAGATATCAGCCATGTTCCAAAAGATTTTATTACAGTATCTTCGGTTGCTACCGGTGGGAAACTTCATATTATCCCCGGAGTCCCAATTTTAGAATACGAAAAAGAAATTATACGAGAAAATCTAAAATCTACCGGCGGGAATCGGGATAAATGTGCGAGGCTACTCGGAATATCTGAGCGCACTCTATACCGTAAAATTAAAGAGTTTAATTTGGATTAATTGATATTTCTTCCACAGTCCTGTAAAATTGTTAAAAACAAAATTGCGGATACTGTTAAATTACCGAGATACCATTTCCACTTTTGTTCTACATTTGATAGTTTTATGAAGATTAATCCCAGAACAGGTAAAAGGAAATTCCAAGAGCGCATGTAATTTGAAATTCTCTCAAACATTTTTATTCCTTAAAGTTAATATTGCATACAAATTCATTTCTGGTATAAAAAGGCTATTTAGTTAAAAGCAAGAAATATCTCTAACTCTTAGAATAGATTGTGCTTGAAAATCTGCTAGATAAAAACTTAATTGTGAAATGAAAAAAATAATATTCCTTCTCTTAATTACTTATAGTTATTTGTCTAGTGAGCCAATGAAAGTTGGAGAGGAACTCACTCTTATTCAATATGAAACACAAAAAGACGAAAAGGTTTCTCTATCCAAAGAAACTCGAATTCTTGTTTTTACTTCCGAAATGGAAGCAAGTAAAATTGCTCACGAATTGTTTGAAGTCTCTGGAGATGAATACCTGAATAAAAATTCTACAGTATTTATCTCTGATATTAATAAAATGCCATTTTTAATTACAAAGTTTGTAGCTCTTCCCAGGATGAGAAAGTATAATTATACAATTCATTTAATAAAAGAAAATGGACCGGGGAATATATTTCCCAGAGAAAAAGGGAAGTTAACAGTGATTAATCTCGAGAATTATAAAATTACAAATATACAATTCATCGGAAGTGTAGATGAATTAAAAATATCAATAGAAAAGAAGTAAAATTTTTCATTTAACTAAGTTTCTCATCTTCTGCGAGGAAATTTCCTTTAATGCAGAAGTTTGAGAAAATTGCATTTCTGCAAAATTCCAAATAAAACATATTAAGGGATAATTTATATTATCCTCAATTTATAAAAAAAATTCAATTTATTACATAGTTAAACGGCTTTTTGTCGCAACTGTGTAATTGACTCTTTCTGTTTTGGTTCGACTGCAATTATCCTTTTTTGATGCTGCAATAAAAAGATTTCATAGAGGGATACTATGCTACAAAAAATTACAGACCAAGACCTATACAAGGCGTTTAAACA
>Ga0209174_10000330_pt1:0-32500 | contig 36566 bp, 32 predicted proteins | sample JI91814BDNA_FD_187505 | JGI IMG/M metagenome (GOLD analysis project Ga0209174, IMG submission 187505) | Wastewater effluent complex algal communities from Wisconsin, to seasonally profile nutrient transformation and Carbon sequestration -... | ecosystem: Engineered > WWTP > Effluent >...
GTCTCGAGCATGCGTATTCCCGCGTGAGAACCCGGGTGGGATCAGAAGCCCATGCCTCCCATGCCACCCATTCCGCCCATGCCACCCATCCCACCCATGCCGCCCATACCACCCATGCCGCCGCCCATTCCTCCCATACCGCCCATACCGCCCATGCCGCCACCCATACCACCCATGCCCATGCCCATCCCGCCGAATTGAGCTAGAACAGGAACGCCACCAAATGCGTCAGGCAAACGGATATCCAAGGGCTTGTCGGTTTTGTTGTTGATGACAATTGTCGCTTGAGTTGCATCCTTGGGCAGGAAGCGCACTTCGATTTTGCCGTTTTCCATCCCTTCGAAAAGATCGATAGATTCGGCTGGTACTTCCTTTTTATCTTTGGAAGATTCTTTCTTGGTTTTTTCCTCTGCCATGACAGTAGCAGTGGTACCGAGGCACCACAACATGCAGAGAGTCGTACCGAAACGCAACAATCGTGTAGACATTCTGAACACCCTTGATTTTCACTACCGCTCTTTTTGAAATCGGACCCCAAGTTCCCAACCGTAGAAAACCTGGCGAAAAGTAGTGGCAATAATGACTATTAATTCTGAATAGGAAGTCGATGAATTTGAGGGAAAAAAGCGAACAAAACTAGGAAAATCAAGCGATTTTCGGGGAAAAGCCGCTTCCAGGTGGCACAAAAATTCAACAACTTCCTTCCAGAATAGTCATATTTGCCGCAAACTCCAAATAGTTTTTCGAAATCCTTTACCGAGATTTCCCGAAAAACGGTACACCTATACAGTCCAATAAAACCGGCGGTGTAGGTTACACGGGCCGTATGGTGCCATTGGGATTTTTGTACCTGTTGCAATTCACATGCCAAACAGTCACTAGTTGCAATCAAATGGAGTTTTGGTAACCTCACACGCAAGTCGTGTCTCTCGGCAAAATGCTGCTCGCTCAGATGATGTTGGCGAGCATGGTCAAAACTTACCTAACGGTCTCCCAAGACCTAATAGTCCTCTTAAGAAAAGGTGCCTTTCTATGTCGCTGTATGTCGGTGAATCGCTGGTTGGTGATGGAAACGAAATTGCTCATATCGACCTCATGATCGGCGATAAGGCCGGCCCAGTAGGCGTGGCTTTTGCCAACGCATTGGCCAACCAAAGCAGCGGTCACACCAACCTCTTGGCCGTTATCACTCCAAACGTAGCAGTGAAACCATCGACCGTTATGATCACCAAGGTAACCATGAAAGGTTCCAAGCAAGTGATCCAGATGTTCGGACCTGCTCAAACTGCAGTGGCTAAGGCTGTTGCCGACTCGGTGGCTGCTGGCGTTATTCCAAAGGATCAGGCAGAAAACCTAGTGATTGTTTGCGGTGTGTTCATTCACCCAGCCGCTGAAGACAATGCCAAGATTTACAAGTACAACTACGAAGCCACCAAGGCTGCGATTGCCAACGCAATGCAAGGCAAGCCAACTGCGGACGAAATGCTCGCGCAGAAAGATGCAGCTCACCCATTCAAGGGCTTCTAGTTCGAAAGCTGCGATTGGATCCTCCAACCGCTCTTTGAAAAATGATAAGGCTCGGCGATTCCCAAGGTGGACCGCCGGGCCTTTTCCATTAATTGATGATCGATCGCCCGACATCTTTAGGTACGTCCGACCTTTCTGAGAACCTCGATTCCCGAATTTACGAGCTAATCCATGAGCCAAACCGTTACGACTTCGACCAAGAAAAAAATTCTTGTCCAACTCGACTGCGATGTTTTGCCCAGCACTTTTGATGCAGTGGTGGCCATCGATTCGGGTGTTGAGCATTTGTTGCAATACGGATCGATTCATGCGGAGAATGTAACCGGGTTGGTGCACGGTTGCATGTTCACGCGAGGCGTCGATGATCTGAAACAAACGGCCATTTTTGTTGGGGGCTCAAATGTGGCTGCGACCGAAGCCATTGCTGCCCGTATTCGCAAGACTTTCTTTGGCCCAATGCGGGTTTCCGTGATGGTCGATGGCAACGGTTCCAATACAACAGCAGGAGCAGCTGTCGTTACCGTCCATCGACATTTAGATCTCAGCCAAAGCACCGTTGCCGTTTTGGCGGCCACTGGACCGGTCGGCACAATCGCATCCAAACTGCTGGCACGAAATGCCAAGGAAGTCCGGCTATTCTCCCGGGACAAATCCAAAGCCGAACAGGTTGCAGCGACGCTTGCCGCAGCGACCTCCGGCACATCGCCCTCGGCTCGAGTAACTTGCCATTCTTCGGCCCAGACCGAGTCGTTAATGGCAGGATTGCACGGCTGTCATGCCATCATTGCTTGTGGGGCTGCCGGTATTCAGCTGCTAGCAATCAATCAATGGAAGGAATTGGCTGACCTAAAGCTGTTGATCGATCTGAATGCTGTTCCCCCAGCTGGGATCGAGGGCGTTGAGGCTTTTGATCATGAGAAAGTTCGCGAAGGCAAACTCTGCTTCGGTCCGATTGGCGTAGGTGGCCTAAAAATGAAGATGCACAAAGCGGCCATTCGAACTTTGTTTGAATCCAATTCGGCGTTTCTCGATAGCTTCGAAATTTTCGATATCGGATTGAAACTCAACTGATGCATGTCTGATCTTGATGCCGTTGATCTTGACGCCGTGCGACTGAATTGTGTAACTCTCCGCGAACGCTCTTTCTGACACATAAAGATGGCAGTTGTATAGCGTTTGGAGATTGACATTTTTCGAATCGCGAGCACGGAATGTTGAATAGGTCGGTGTGGATAGCTTGGAGCGTGTTGTTGCTAGGGTCGGGCAGCCATTGCCTGGGCCAGCAAATTCGCTTTCCATCCACGACTGTTCCGATGAGCGATTTAACTCAAACTCAGAATATTAATGGGCAACCGATTTCGGGCACCCGTCCCATTTCGCCTACGGCAGTTTCTCCACTTCCGCCGGGTGCATCTGCACCGGTAAACGTTCCACAGGGCATGGCTCCAGCGAGCAGCGCCCCCGTGGGTTCCGTGCCTATGGGGACAGCTCCAACGACCTTTGGGGCACCGAATACCTTTGGGGCACCGGCCGCCACAGGAGCTCCGGCTCCCTACGGCAGCCCCTATCCAGGCGCTCCGGCCCCATTTGATCCGTATGGTGGAGCAAATGCCGCTTACAATCCTGGCAATCAACAGACGTTAGCGTCCTGGCTTGGGATGCAAAACAGCTCGTTGGCAGGTTGGTTCGGTGGGAGCCCTACGCCGCCAAATCCTTATGGCACCCCCAATCCTTATGGCGCCACAGCCCCATATGGTGCAGCAACGCCTTATGGGACCGCAAATCCGTACGGAACTCAGATGGTGAATGGCGTTCCTGCTCCCAACGTTCCCAACATGTACGGCAACCCCAACATGGCACCAGTTCAGCCCGGAATGCCTCCACAAGGCGTTTATCCCAACGCACCTTACGGTTCTAACCAATACCCATCCAGCATTTATCCACAAGCTGGACCAGGTTCCAGCACTTATCCCCCGGCAATGTACCCGAACTCCAGTCCCCAAGCCTTGTTCCCAACAGGCTGGCCGAGCGACAACTCTACCTTGCAAAGTGTGCAACGCTTTTGCTTAGGGCCCCGTTTTCGACAAACTTGGGTGACGCGCGAAGGTTCGCCTGCAAGTTTGGGAATCAACGACACAGATGTTTCGCTTGCCTTCCAAGTCCCCAACTTTTTTCATTCGGGGCAGCCGCTCTACATCCTTCCATCCTTTGGGCTTCATTTATGGGATGGCCCCAACGCCATCACCAACGCGGACTTACCCGCTCAAGCGTATTCGGCCTATGGCGATTTGGGTTGGGAGTCGGATCCCAATCAGATTATCGGTGCCGACCTGGGCTTGAGAATTGGTGTCTTTACCGATTTCAACACCATGAACACCGACAGCATTCGCTACATGGGGAAGGCGTTAGCCAAAATTCGCATCACCCCAACCATGCTGTTTCGTTTGGGGGTTATTTATGCCGACAGAAATCAAGTCAAGATTCTGCCGGCAGGTGGATTGCTCTGGCAACCCAATCCCAATGTGCGTTGGGACATTTTCTTCCCAGAGCCTAAGCTATCAAGTTATTTGACAACGATCGGTAAAACCGACTGGTGGTGGTACATTAACGGTTACTATGGTGGTGGTTCATGGACCATTCAACGCGACGATGGCACAAGTGACCGTATCGACATTGACGACATCCGCGTTATGGCTGGATTCGAATGGGGCCAAAACGAGTTGCTGCGAACTGGACGGCGGATTGGTTTTGTGGAAGCGGGTTATGTTTTCAATCGCAAAATCACCTACGTCGTCACGCCTTCGGATAGTCTCGACCTTGAAGATGGCTGGGTGATTCGAGCTGGCTTGGCTTACTAACCATCGCGTCTATCGCCACACATTGCTATGTCAGTTAATTGATTCTTGAAGTTGCGAAGCACAGCCTTGAAGTATCGATCACTTCACCCTGTTTCGTAAGTCTCATCACATCTTTCAAAGCCGATAGATTCTCTCCTTCATTTGTGCTGAAATATCGTGAAACAGGAGAAGGTTCTACATGGCGTTACCAATTGATTTATGGCTTATCCATCCAGAAGAAGAAATGTGCGATGCCTTTCGTCAACGTTTTTCTGGATTGCCGCGTGTTACGGTGATGAGGACTCGATACGAAGAACTGCCCGCGCATGATTGCTTCGTCACTGCGGGCAATGCATTTGGGATTATGACAGCCGGAATTGATGCCGCCGTCGTTCATGTGCATGGCGAAGATCTAATGCGGCGGATTCAGTTTCGCATCATGGACGAGTATTTGGGTGAACAACCAATAGGGACATCATTTATTGAGCCCACTGGGAATCCAAGTTATCCGTATCTCGCACATTCGCCGACCATGCGAGTTCCCGGTTCGATTGCTGGGACAGACAAAGTCTATGCAGCAACATGGGCTTCATTATTGGCCGTGTATCGGTTCAAAGCGACGGGCAAAGGGGAAATCAATACGGTTGTGTTTCCGGCCATGGGAGCTGGTTTTGGGGGTGTACCTTTTTCGGAAGTAGCTAGGCAAATGGCAATTGCTTATCGGCACTATCTCGACCCGCCGCATCGCATGGATTGGGACATGGTCGCCAATCGCCAACGTGCGATTCATTACGATGGGCGCCAGCAGGTAATCCGCTAATTGCCTCGAGCGAATTTGCTGGCAATTCAGATTTTGCTCCCGTTGATATCAAGGCTTTTTACTGTCAACGTTGCCCGGCCATTGGCGAATGTCTTGCATGCGAAACGAGCCTAATGCCGGACTGCCCTAATGCAGGCTGCCCCCGGATGCCGGACGACAGAATGCAAATCCTCAGCATGAAATCGGCGTACAGGAAACGGTGCTGCACGAGCTGACGCCATGAGAGACGACGCAACTCAAGATGACACCGTCACAAATGGAGCAGCGCAGACAACGCGTGTGCCAACAAAACGCCATGCGAAAACCTCTCCGGCAAAAAACATACTTTCAACGAACCCCCAACCGAGGCACCCACATACAATGAACCGAACAACAGTATTCGCGGTGCTAATGCAAGGCAATTGATAGCATTGCCGCGTCAGCACCTGCCAGCTGGTGCCTGGCACCATTTTCTTAGGTGCCTGGCACCATTTTCTTGTTGTTTCGCCGCCAAAACCACCATTTCGAGCGATTAAATCGCCTCCAAAAGCCCCACAAAAGGTGCCTGGCACCTTATGTGGGGCATTTGGGAATGCATGCAATCGAATAGTGCGACGATGACTGGATTTGTTTTTTTAATAGTGCGACCAGGTGCGTGGGGTAGTCTTCCCAATGCTTGCATTGCTTTAGGCTATTGGCCGGCTCCGAACGGGACAGGCCAAATTCGCTGTTCCGCTTACACTTTCGCTGAAAGGAACACCAAGACACTCAATTAACTTGCGCAAGGCCCCTCGTCACACACCGAAAAATAGGCGAAGACGCATACGCACAGCAGCCGCGAACACGAAATCACGACGAGTTCCTACGAAAAAAATGCAGCCCCTCGGATGGGACTGCATTTCAAAATTGATCGGTATTTGCTTAGCCATTTAACTTGCTTTGCAGGGTCTTGCGTGCTGCGTTAGAGAAGCAAAGCAAAGAGCGCGGCTTAGGCCTTCAAACCCCAACGTTCGATGAGGATATTGGCACCTGGCGTCAACTTACGGAGCTTTTCGATAATCACTGGCTTGTCGGCCTTTGTTGCCTTAGCAGCCTTCTTTTCCAAGATTGCCAGTTTCTTGGCACGATGACGTCGTCGTCGCAACTCACGATCGCGTTCCACGCCTGCCATAATCAATCCACCTTTACGTTATCAACAATGAGTTTAGGGTAATCGGAATGCCGGAAGTCAAAAAACTAACCCGACAATCGGTTTAGGTCAACGGTATCCTGCTAAAAGTCGGCCTGAACCGGGTGTCGATCCGCGTGAATTCCCAAGAGATCTCGGATTTTTTGTTTCCAAACAGCAGAAAACGAGCGCGGCACCGAGTTCCCCCCCCTTAAATAAGGAACAACATGGACTGGGCAGCCCGATGAGAGGAAGAGAAAAGATTCCGATAACGCAGGTTAACCACGATTCCGTGTGGAAGCGATTTCCGCCGTGTCGAATTATGTTAACTTCTATAGGGCTGGCCCCATTTGAGCGTATAAACGCAAACTGATTTTTGGCAATCCTGCTGTTACGGGCTGGTTTTCATCAGGCGAAAAGGACCGATATCTAGGATTCACATGACGTTGCAAACGACCGCTATCGTGCTTGCTGCGGGCAAAGGGACCCGCATGAAATCGCCCTTACCGAAAATCCTCTATCCTGTCCTCGGTCGCCCCATGATTCATTGGGTTATCGATGCCCTGGAAAAGATTGGGGTAACTCGCAAGATCTTGGTCATCGGCTACGAAGCCGATATGGTGAAAGCGGAACTTGCGAACCGAACCGGGATCGAATTCGCTTTGCAAGAGCAACAACTCGGCACCGGTCATGCCGTCCAAATGGCTGCTCCGTTATTATCGGCGGCCGATCAATCTGTCATTGTATTGGCGGGCGACTCACCTTTGGTGCAAGCGTCATCGCTGCAACGCCTGCTGTCGCATTTCGAATCGGGCCAATTTGATTGTCTGCTTGGCACGCTCCACAAGGACAACCCATTTGGATTGGGACGAATCGTGCGCGATAGCGCTGGCAGTTTCTCGAAAATTGTGGAACAAAAGGATGCCACGGACGAAGAGAAACAAATCACTGAAGTCAACATGAGTACGTATGCGTTTCGAACAGAAGCTTTGCTATGGGCCCTCCTACGCCTATCGAATCAAAATGCACAAGGGGAGTTTTACCTAACCGACTGCCCCGCTATTCTTCGCAATGCGGGAAATCGAGTCGAAGCAACAGCCGTTCTTGAGCCCTGTGAATCGCTCAGTATTAACACTCAAGAGGAAGCGCTGTTGGTCGAAGCGAAGATGAAAGAAATGGGGTACCCATGCGCGAGCTAAAGATATTCAGTGGGCGAGCCAATCCACAATTGGCACGGGACATCTGCGGGTTCTTGCATTTGAACCTGGGATCGATCTCCTTAGGCAAGTTTCCGGACGGTGAGAATTTCTGCAAGATCGATGATGATGTGCGCGGTCGCGACGTCTTCTTGATCCAACCTACTTGCCCACCAGTGAACGACAATCTCATGGAGCTGTTGATCATGATCGACAGCTGCAAGCGAGCCAGCGCCGCTAAGATCACCGCTGTAATCCCGTACTTTGGCTATGCTCGCCAGGATCGCAAAGATGAAGGCCGTGTTCCCATCACCGCCAAGCTGGTCGCCAATTTGATTACGCGAGCCGGGGCAGATCGCGTTTTAACAATGGACCTTCACGCCCCGCAAATCCAGGGATTTTTCGACGTACCCGTAGATCACCTTTACGCAGCACCAGTTCTCAACGGCTACTTCCAAAGCAAGAACTACAACCCCGATGACCTGGTCGTTGTCAGCCCTGATGAAGGGAGCATCAAACGCGCCTTGGGTCATTCGAAACGCCTGGGTGGAAGGTTAGCGATCGTCGACAAGAGACGCGAGAACGCGCTTGTCACCAAACAAACTAACATCATAGGTGGACCTGTCGAAAATAAAATCTGCTTGATGTTTGATGACATGATCAGCACCGCAGGCTCGATCTGTGGAGCAGCCCAACTAGTCCACGAAGCGGGTGCTAAAGAGATTCACATCGCTTGCACGCACGGCGTTTTGTGCGGCGATGCGATTGAGAAACTGCGCAATTGCCCAGTCGATAGCGTTGGCATCACCAATACACTGCCGTTACCGGAAGAAAAGAAGCTCGACAAAATCCATGTAATGTCCGTTGCCCCATTATTGGCTGAAGCCATTCGCCGCATCCATCATCACAAGTCCATTAGCGATATGTTTCGGGCTCCAGGCAATTGACAATCGCTTTCAGCAAACTCCCACGGATCCACAAAGAAAGCCGACCCTGTACAACTCAAGGTCGGCTTTTTTATTTTGACGGCGGTTACACCTCTTTTTTGAGAGCGTATTTCGGGAAGCAGCGTCTTTACCCTCCGACTGAAGGGCTACTCGTCTTTCTTGACATCTTCGCTGCGTCGAAACACAGCCACGATATCTTCGACAGGGACAACAAATAATTGATTCCCGGTTTCGAAATCGACTGGGATCGCGTTCTTCGGATGAAACAGAATCTTGTCGTATTGCCTCAAGGGCATGTCTTCATCATGCTCCACAACACGACTGATCGTCACAATCCGCCCTGTGATCGTGGGGATCTCGGCAGCGTCCGGGAGAGCAATCCCTCCCTTGGTCTCGCGTTTTGGCTCATCTTTCAAAACGAGTACTCGCGGTCCAATCGGTTCGATTACATCGTATTCGGCTTTTCGTTTCGCCATGAATTTGACACCCTGAAACAGACAGGTTGTTAATGGAACAATGAAAGCTTGATCAGCGATATCGTATGGGTAAGTCCAGCGATTAAAGTCTAGAAGCCATGGTTTACACGAATTTTTCAGAACGGGACAGCCCCGACCGAAACGTGCGGACCACAGCGAGCCGGTTGAGTTAAGGAAAATCTCCAACCAAAAACAGACAAGAAACTCCAATTCCTTGACGTCATTGGCCAAAAAGAAATTTCAGCCCCGTACGGAAAATGACGATAGGATGCCGAATCGGCCCATAGGACTTGGTCCACAGGATTAGACGCAGGGGAGGGCCGCAAGGCCTGGCAACCCAGCCAATTCAGGGGCATATCCGTACACTCACAAGGCGGCTCTCGCAATACATGCTGTTTGCCCTTGCATAAATCGTACCGTTTGGGATACTTGCCGGTTTCTGGCCTGAATACTCGATCCAAATTGATTTGTGATCGCGGAGAGGTAAAAGAGAGCCGCATAGGAAGCGTATTTTTGCTGACTCTGCAGGATTGATAACGGTATTTTTGGGGATCATCACCGCCATGATTGGAAATATTGAAGTTCAAAGTCGAAGTGGCCTTGGAACCCGAGCAGTCGCTCGCTTGCGTGGTCAGGGTTTGGTCCCAGCCATTTTGTACGGACACGGCGAAGAGAATGTCTGTTTGGCCGTAAAGCGTGAAGCCATCGACAACATGATCAAGCACGGCACCAAGTTGGTCAACTTGTCGGGTGCAGCTAAGGACACTGCTATTCTTCGCGAAGTGCAGTGGGACACCTATGCCACCGAAATTTTGCACGTTGACTTCGCTCGCGTTTCGGCGACCGAAATGGTGACCATTACCTTGCCAGTGGAATTGCACGGCGAAGCCCCAGGCTTGAACGAAGGTGGCCAGCTTCGATTTGCAACGCACGAACTCACCATCGCTTGCCCAGCTGTTCGCATTCCGGAATCGATCCGCGTGACGATCAGCGCCTTAGGTGTTGGCCAAGCTGTTCACGCTAGTGACGTGACGCTCCCAGAAGGAGCCAAGCTGGTAACACCGGGCGAAGTAGTCGTGGTAGCGGTCTTCAAGCCAGCTGGCGAAGCAACAGCGGACGCGGCAGCAGCTGCAACCTGAGCTTAGACATTGACGGAACCGAGAGATGAAATTGATCGTCGGACTCGGAAATCCGGGAGAAAAGTATAATAGTACTCGCCATAACATCGGCTTTGAGGTACTCGACGAATTGTCGAAGCGAACCTCGGGCTCAAAGATGGCGAAATTTGAAGGTCAGCTCCAGCAGACCTCGTTAGGAAATCAAGCAGTGATGCTGCTATGGCCCCTAACGATGATGAATTTGAGCGGCCGAGCGGTCGGAGCAGTTTCAAAGTTTTATAAGATTGCTCCCACCGATGTATTAGTGATTTGTGATGACCTAGCTTTACCTCTGGGGAAACTTCGGTTTCGCAGCAAGGGTTCGGCAGGAGGTCAAAAAGGACTTGCGGACATTCTGCGAGTCCTCGGCAGTGATGAAGTAGCACGGCTAAGAATCGGCATTGATCCGACCCCTGAGGGTTGGGATACCGCTGATTATGTGTTGAGCCGCTTCAGAAAAGATGAAACGGTGGTTGTGGATAACGCAGTTAAGCGAGCTGCAGATGGGGCCGTCGATTGGGCCAACTCTGGAATCGATTACTGCATGAATAGGTATAATTCGAGCCAAGGTAACTAGGCAGGAGATCATTCAGGTGGCTTTGCAGTCCTACGAGTGCTTGTTTATTTTCGACAGCAGCAAGTATGCTCGCGATCCTAACGGAATTTCGAGCGGCGTTGAAAACATGATTGAAAAGTGCGGTGGCACAGTTTTGGCGAGTCGTTTGTGGGCCGAACAAAAGTTGGCCTACCCAATCGATGGCCATCAGAAGGGAACCTACTGGTTGACTTTCTTCAAAATGGAAAGCACCAAGCAACCTGAACTGAACCGCATGTGCCAACTCAACGAAAGCGTGGTTCGCTATTTGATCACTCGCGTTGATCCACGCTTGATCGACACACTGGTCGCACACGCTCTGGGCAAGGCATTGCCAAACGAACTTCCTCGCCCTGACTTGGCAACCGTTGCTGCCGCAGTAGCTGGCGACGAAGAAGAAACCGACGAAAGCGACGAATAACTCAAACTGGGAAGACTCGGCTGAATTTTCTGATTTTGACGAAAATTTGGCGAAATTTACTTGATCGGACACTAGCTTTCGGTAACCTTACAGTCACTTACGTTCACCTATACCTATGAACAAGTTGCTGTTAGGGAGGATTTTGCGATGGCAAGCTACAATCGAGTGGTTCTGATCGGTAACGTGACACGGGATATTCAACTCAAATACACCCCGAGCGGAATGGCGGTAACCGAAATCGGTTTGGCCATGAACGACAAGCGTAAGAACGCTCAGGGAGAATGGGTTGAAGAAGCCGTGTTTGTCGATGTGACCTTGTGGGGTCGAACAGCGGAAGTCGCCAGTGAGTATGTTTCGAAAGGCTCGCCGCTGTTTGTCGAAGGTCGATTGAAATTAGATACCTGGGAAAAGGATGGGGAAAAGAAATCCAAACTCCGCGTCGTCGGGGAACGGATTCAACTCATTAGTTCCAAAGGTGGTGGCGGTGGTGGCAGCGGTAACGGGCCGGCGAACAATCGTCGCCCAGAAGCCAACAGCCCAATGGATGATTCCTACAGCGAAGCACCTTCGGGTGGCCGCGGTAACGATTCATTCGGTGAAGATGAGATTCCATTTTAGTTCGCACTGAGCCACTGATTGATTGCTAGGGATAGCATCAATCGGCCTCAAGCGGTCTGCCCAAAATAGTCGTTTCTCATTACCATAAGCAAAACAAGGCTCACGGCATAAGAACAATGCCCTGAGCAAAAGCATAAACATCAGGTGTTGAATCCACAGCGGACTCAAAGGATGATACTCGCTCGGGGTTCTAACACGTAGAAGAAATCAAGACACAACAGTAAATCGCCTTGCTGAAAGGATCGCCATCCCAAAGCCTTTTTCGAAAGATACGGTTCGGAGTATGGTCGGTTTAGCTTTGCGAGGTTTAGATAAAGCTCGGTAAATCAATCGGTAAATCAAACGGAACGTCGGAAACGTAAGTTTTGGAAACAGGTCTGTCATGAGCAATTCAATCCAAACGACTGTAGCAGCCCACAAGCGTCTTCCTAAAGGGAAGAACGGTGGAATCGAACTATTGTTGATTCAAAATGTGGATCACCTCGGCAAACAAGGAGATGTTGTCGAAGTCAAGAAGGGTTACGCCCTAAACTTCTTGCTGCCACAAGGCATGGCGATTATCGCCACTGGCCATCACAAACGCATGGTTGAAAAACACCGCGCCCGTTTGCTCGAAATCGAACGCAAACGCTTGGCTGGCTTGCAACAGTTGGCTGACCTTATCGGCAAACAATCGCTTACCATCGAAGCGAACGCAACCGATGACGGACACCTCTATGGTAGCGTTGGTGCAGTGGAAATCGTTGACGCTCTTAAGGGTGTCGAGATCCATATCGCCGAAGACCAAGTTCGCCTGCAAGGTCCACTCAAGGAATTGGGACTCTACACCGTCCGCATTCACTTGCACCAACAGATTGAATGCGATCTGAAGGTATGGGTCGTTCCAACCTCGGCAGCCTAACACAACGTCGCATCTCCTCTGAGTTGGGACTTAGATTGAGATCCGGGGTTTGTCGAACTAGGTTTATTAAATACATGGGGCTGTGGCGGAACTGGCAGACGCGCTAGACTTAGGATCTAGTACCGCAAGGTGTGGAGGTTCAAGTCCTCTCAGCCCTACATAAACAAAAAGAGCTCGGCAGTTACTGCCGAGCTCTTTTTGTTTTGTTCTATCGCCACACATCAGGCGTCACGTGCGTCAGCCCGCCGCGATATGCTTACGCAAAGCAGCTCATTGCAATGGCTGACGGCGGAACCAGCTAACCAACATGCCAGCCATCGAAAACTGATGACCAATAAGCGTCAGCGTAGCCCCCGGCCAAACCCAAGTGATCACATTCGACATGGCCCAGGGTGAGCTTACCGACATACCAGTAGCTTCACTGGCACCCAACCAAGCCCCCAATCCCATCATCAGCATCCCCGCACAAATCATCGAACCACCAATGGCGAATGAGGATTGTGTGGAAATGGTACCAAGATAGCTCTGCTTCTTAGTAGCTGGGGCCATCCATTTGCGTTGGCGTGCATATTCGGTCGCGATCCAACCTGCAGTAATCCAAAGGGCGGCAACCATCATCGTAACCGATGCCGTTCCCATCCAAACCAACGTCGACATCGAGCCCAACATGCGAGTGGACAAAACGGTCCAAGCCAATAAGCCAAGGGCCGCTACGAAGGTCGCCACAGCGGGTGCGACCACCATCCGATCGGGACGCTGAACCAAAGAAATACGCAAAGCATCTCCGAGCCGACGAACACTTTCTCGGATGCGAGGTGGCGCGCCACAGCGACCGTTCACCGAACATGTTTCAGCGAAATCGCCTGTCAACCAACCGCAACGCAAACTGAGTTCGATCGATGCTGCCGAGCCTTGTTCTGTTAATCGCAATTGATCCCACACGTTACGGCGAACGCTCTGAACTGGACTTTCGCAAACGCGAGTATTCACACCGCAAGCGAGCCGAATCAAGGCATTGGTGAGCCGCGAAAAGCAACAGCGCATCAAGTTGTGAACGACATTGCAAGTTCGTTTGATTTTTTCTTTAGGCAAGTTCAAGTCGACAGGGCAATACGATTGGTCGCTTTGGACCGCATCGGAACCCTTCATTAACTGGTGCAGATGATCGGGCAAACACTTAAGCGCACTTGCGTTTTCGATATCGAGGAAAGTGAGCACATCACCGGTTGCATTTCGTGCGCCAATGGCCCGCATCGCGCCCAAACGATTTCGAGGGGCTACTGCTAAATTGATTCCCAACTCGCGGCAAGCTTCAACTGCCGACGAATGCCATACAGCATCGACAAGAATGATCTCGTGCTGACCTTCGAACTTGGCCAAGCTCTCTTTCACTTGGTTCAGCAACGATCGCAGTTCAACACCTTGGCTTCGGCAGGTTAGGATCACACTGAAACGGAGCGTATTGCTGCTTGGAACCACCAAATGTGATGTTTCGAATGCTCGGTCAACCGATTCAGAACTGATCGCACGATCGTTTGCAATCAAGTCGACGACAAAATCGAGTTGCTGCTCTATTTGTTCGACAGTCCGTACAGAACCATCGCTTTTAGGTTGCTTACCTACACGAACAGAGCTGTTTTCAAGCACACCCTTGGATGATGGAGTTGAGAGCATAACGATCACTTCTGGTAGAGCTTATTGGGGAAAGATGTTGTGGCTTAAAACCGTCCAAACCTAAATCCCAAACAGTGACCGCGCGGAGAGAAAGAGCCTTGCGGATCAGCAAAACTTGCTCCTTTTTGCTTGCTGTATCGATTGTGCCGATTACACGCGGTCACCAAGACAGAAACTAATTCATCTCAGCCAGTGAATTAGTTCTCGTTTGGCGTGAATGAATTGACGCGCTAAAGCCACGAAATCGGCAACAGTTCAAGGCTTCGAGTCACTACTGACATTGGTATTCCAGCCTAGGCCTATATGTTTGGGCCCGGTCCATGCGAGCGTTATTCGTTATGGTCTCACACAGCAATTTCTGCGAGATGATGAATGAATTTGCAGCAAAAAAACGGCAAACGCTTTACACGGCTCTGCACTTAGCGATGAACTCGTCAAAGTCATTGGCGACATGATACAACGAGCCGTATGAGTCGTGCTTCTCCGGTAAGCGGCCGGTTCGCCGAAGTTCCAAGTACCATTTGATCTCGTCCGCGAGGTCCGGAAATCGCCGATAGAATTTCTCGTCATCCCAGCGCGAACGAAATTCTGAATCAAGTGCATAAACAGAGCCGTAATCAACGCCCGCCACGGATAGAAGAGTGTGTTTTCCCAGGTTTCCGACCGCGATAACGATGGTATTGCGCGGAGCGATACACGAATCGAGAAGTTGATAAACTTCATCGGCCACATAAAAGCCTGCGACATTGTGCGAGCCGAATGGCGTGGGTTCAGTGCAGTCGCATACGAGATTCCCCCACCATCCGCCACACTGTTTTAGAAAGCTCTTATAGGACTTTGGCAATCGAACCGAAGCTCGCGATTCTATCTGCGAAATATCGCAAAGCACGTCTCGCTTCGGTGGCGTGAGGCCAAGTGCAGTAAGACGCTTCGCATAGGAATTAGAAAACAACATGGTTCTAATCAGTTCATATGCTGTATCACCTGGGAGATCATTAACCCCTGCGCATTCCCTCGAGTGATGATAGTCATTTTGAAGCTAACATTACCCGGCACCTCAACGATCTTTGCGTTCCATTCACTGTCTTTCTCCTAAAAAGTTTTCCCTCGTGAAAAGACGCTAGATATGTCCAAAAGGCCAGCCGCTGCCGGTGGATATCATTTAGATCTGCATCTAGCCCTCAAACTTGGTATGGCCCGTCTATTATTACACCACCATCTGATAGCTCGGCCTGGAGGCTAGAAAGTCGTTGCTCATCGTTCATATCCAGTCAACCTAGCTGTATAGCTTTCAGGTTTCTTCGGTTTAGCCAGCGCACCATTCATGATGGGACACTGATAATCGTTGAATCACCCGTCCATCACTCAGTCCCACATGAACGCAACTTGCTGTGTCTTGCGGAGCGATTTTCTCAGCAGCTCAAATGGATACTGAGGATCATCGAAGTCTATACCTTCAGACATGCGGCGAACGTATTCCACGTAGTCAGCTGGTAGGACTTCTGCTGCCTCAAGGATGTCCGGATAGTTTGCGAAATCTTGCACGATAATGTTGGGGCAGAACTCACAAAGCTCTTGTACAAGGCTATCGAGATTATCGGGTAAGGTACTGAATCGCAGATAGAAGCGATCCGGTCCAACTTCGGAAATGGCGACTCCGAATTGCTCATTCCACTTCTCCACCATGGCGACAATATCGTCGTTGGATAGTTCATACTCAGGTGCACAGGTCTGATGTTGACGCAAAAGGTCAAATGGACTCAATGTTTATCTCCCTAGTTTCGGAGCAAAAGGTGAAAGGATCGCTTTCGATGAGTTTGGGAATACGTCCCTAACAATTTGGAGAGCTTTCGTTCTTGGCACAACCCCCACAAATCTGTACTGTGCCACCTGAAAATGCGTACTTCAGTCCAATGTCGATCATTTGCGGCCAGAGTGGTATGTGATGCGTGAAGGAAGAACCCATCCATTGATTGCGGAACAAACTCGGTTTCGCCCTCTTCTGAATCGCCGGCAGCTAATGCAAAGCTTCGTTTTGGGGGGCTGCGTAAGTAGCGTCATTGTCCCCGCCATTCGATTGCTAGCTGAAGAAACGAACAAAACGAGCGGGGAGGCCAACAAAACCTCACCATGGCCTTATCGCAATCAAGTTGATCGCTTCATCTTGTATTCCAATCACCCTCTGGCGATTGCAGATCAAATCCATCAAGAATGGGGCCAACTTAAATCGGATGTCGAAGAACTTTTGCAAGTCGATTGCGACCAGGGCGAATATCATCTCGTCCTCTTTGATCAAGAACAGACGTTTCGCGAATACATCCAACATTACTTTCCCAAAATACCGATTCGCCGAGCTCTCTTTATCAAACATCGGGGGCCGGGCATTATTTTTACTTACGCCCACGACGATCTTATGACCGACTTGCGTCACGAAGGAACGCACGCACTGCTTACCGAAGCGTGCGGCACGTTACCTCTATGGCTCGATGAAGGCCTAGCAGAATATTTTGAAACACCGCGCGAACAACGATTCGCTGGTTCAAGTCATCTGAAAGAAACGCGTTGGCGAGCTCGCCTTGGCCAAATGCCTGACCTGCAACGACTCGAATCAACACAAGCCATGCACGAGATGGGAGCCGCTGAGTATCGAGATGCTTGGGCTTGGGTCCACTTCTTGATTCATCGCTCTCAGGAAAGCCGCGATCTAGTAACGGCCTATCTTTCTCGCTCAACGACGGCGGGCAACGACTATCGCTTTCACACTCAAGTCAGCACGATTTTTTCCGATTGCCGCCAAGAATTCGTCGCGCATTTCCGCAGCTTTCCAGTCGCCTTAGAACGATAACAAGCAATCGCGAAAGAGGGCATAGTCGCCCAGCAAACGAAACCATAGCAACAAAAAACCGGCACGCTTCTGACGGAAACATGCCGGTTTCGAATATGAAAATCTCACCACACTCAGCCAGTGGTAATAATTGTCTACCATCAAGCCACTGTCGCCGATGCGCGAACGCTCGACAACAACGTGCGATATCGCAACAGTAATTTGTGCAAATGCACGCCGAGATAGAAGTTCAGAACCACAGACAATATAAACAAAATCTGCAGAACCTTTTCCCAATTCGAAGCTGAGATCGCGGTCTCTGTTTCATCGCCGGTTTCAGTCTTCTCGGAAGGTGACACGTCTTCTTCTTCAAACGATGAGCTTGCCCCTAGCGAGCCCGACGGATTGGAACTGGCGACAAGCGTAGGATTGGTACTGAAATTAGAACCATTTCCTGATGGCAATCGCCCTGAATTCCCAACATTGCCCGAAGCAACAAATCCACCAGTGTTACCATTTCCCAGATTACCGGTACCCATGTTGCTGCCCGTGGGTGGATAGTTGGCAGGTGCTCCACCAAAGTTGCCTTGATTGGACGCCATCGTCACCGGCGGATTTCCGAAATTCCCACCATTTCCTTGAGGGAGAATGTTGGGGTTATTGCCCAGTGAATTGCCTGCTACAGAGTTGTTGTTGAAACCGACAGGGGCGCCAGTGTTCGTACCACGCGGAGGATTCGCAGCCGTGCTGCCCCATCCACCAGCCGGCAAAGCGGTTCCTTGGCCAGTTCCAGCCGGCAAAATAGGGTTGTTCGCGGCAGCTGGAGTATTGGCTCCACTTGCACCGACGAACCCAGGCCCGGTCCCTTCGCGAGGGAAAATATTGTTGTTGCTAGGTGGAGTCGTGGGTGCATTGCCTCCCGCAAAACCGCCACCAGCAAAAGTCGAGCGTGGGTCGGTCGGCAATGTAGAACCCGCTCCACCCGCCCCAGTTTGATTGACGGGAACAGCCGGAATTCCGCCATTGTCCGACATGCGATCGACAATGGATGTCGAATTATTCGGTGCGAGTGTATTGGGGGGCATTGTTCCCCGTCGCAACAAATCTTCAAACGCTCCCGATGCGAGCGCATCGTAGTTACCTGAATAAGTTATCGGAGGAGCAGGCGCAGGACTGGCGCTGCCAAAAGATGGTAGTGTTCTGGGAGGATCGATCGTCGCCAAGCCACCTTGAGCGCCCAACGGAGGAGCATTCCCCAATGTCGGCGGCGCACCTAGAGAGGTTCCTGCAGCAGCCCCCCCAGCGTTTAAGATCGATGGATTTCCGCCGACAGCAGCCATCGTTCGCAATTTTTCAAGAGAGGGTTCTTGCGGGAGTTTCTCACGTCCCATGCGAATTACCACTCGGTCAATCCGCCCTTTTAATTCTTGCGGAATGCCACTGAATAGCTCTTCTTTCCCTGAATTCAACAACTGCACTTCTTCAGGGCTCAATTGGATGATGTATTCCAACATGTTTGGATTGTCGACAGCAGGCTGCCAACCAAAATCCATTCCAACTGTTGAAGCAAGCAGTAAAAGTGGGAGTCCGTTCATTGTGCCATCCGCTGGGAAATCGGCAGGAAACTAACTGTCGCCAAAATCTATCCGGTTATAGTACGCGAAAGAGGGTGACTGGGTAAAGACTGTTTATTCGGGCCGATTGCGAGCAAATCGATGCAAACCTCAGGCCCTTCAAACCTTTTTCTCTTTACGTCGAATCTCGATTTCTTCAAAAGAATAAAGCTGCCCCTTCCCGCTTCCTGGACAAACCTCACACGTTGCTTCCCAAGCCCGCTGCGATTTCAAATTGCTATCCCAAAACGGCCATGTGCGACATTGGATCGGCCGAGCTTGGTACACGGAACACCTGCGAGTCTCAGGCTCAAGAAAGACACAATCCCCATCCGGATACTCGACCAAGCTCTTCTTAATGCCCACTCTCCGCACGAACTTTCGCTCGAAGGCATCGACTTCCATTTTCATTACTTGGGCCATCGCGTCGATTTCTGATTGATCAACCCACACATATCCCTCGGCACCACTGCAACATGCCCCGCATTGCGTGCATTCAAATGCCAGTCCATCTCGATACCACTTTTCCTTAGCCAATTCTTCTTCCTCCGGATATTGCTTGCATTTCAGAGCGTGCCGCAGTTTAGGATGTTGGGTGCTAGCAATCAACCTGCGAAAGACTCTCAACCGCCTTTTCAAGCGCGGCAGCGACCAGAGGATCTAGTTCATGACCAAAACTAAATCGCAATGTGCCCATCGGTGCAGTCTCTAAAAAGTGATGAATGTGTGCAGCGCAGTGCAAACCAGCCCGAACCTCAATCTGAAATTCGGCGTCCAATATGGCGGCCAAATCGGTCGGAGTGAACTGAGAGTGGCAACAGCTCAAAACCCCCACATACTTCTGCGAATCAGCATGTGCCAAAAGTTGAAGCCCCGGGACTCGCGATAACAAATCCCGCAGTCGCCTCCAATCTCCATGCATCTTGGCTTCCCTTTCGCTGAAAGACTCGCGCAACAAGGCTTCGGTGGCTACGGCCATGGAGACGATGCCGGGCATATTGAGATTCCCTGGCTCGACTTTCTGTGGCCAGTCCAACTCGGGAAAAAGCGATTCGCTTTGGCTCCCTGTGCCGCCTACCATCAAGGGACGATGTGTGACTTGTTTAGCTTGAGATGCATATAGAAATCCTGTTCCCAGGATGCCACCTAGACCTTTATGACCAGGTGCCGCTAAATAATCTATTCCGTAGGATTGCACATCGATCGGAACATAACCAATAGACTGAGCCGCATCGACCAAGAACGTGATACCATTTTCTCGACACCACATTCCGAGTGGCTGAAGCTCCTGGATCATACCAGTCACATTAGAGGCGTGACTCATGGCGAGGAGTTGGGTATTCGACTGCTTCAGACATATGACGTCTGAGGGGTTGACCCAGCCTAAGTGATCGCAGGGAACGATATCGAGTTCGATCATGCCTTCCTGTCGCATTCGTTCTAGTGGACGAAGAACACTGTTATGTTCTATCGCCGAAGCGATCACATGACTTCCAGGCTGCACCGTTCCACCAATAGCCTCATTGAGTGCATGAGTTCCGCTGGTCATCAAAGCGATTGAATCGGGCGATGGTGCATGAATAAGTTTAGCAATTGCGATTCGAGCGCGATCGAGCCAATTTGCGGAGATTCTCGCCGAAGCATAGGAACCTCGCCCCGCCGCAGCGCCCGTCTCTTGCATAAATTCAGCAACGACCGCCAGTACTTCAGGGCGTTTGGGCCAGCTTGTGGCGGCTTGATCGAGATAAAACCTTTGCATGAGTTGCCAGCCCTTACTCAACCGCCGATTTGGTACATCGCACGTTGCGGCGGCTCAAAACCTGGCTGCGCGATGCCATGAGCGGCATGTTTCTGTAGCACTGCAGTTCGAACCAAGTCGACAATTGCGGCATCGCTAGCTTGGTCGTCATGAAGCAATGGAGCAGCGTTCCATTCTTCACGACCGAAAAGACAATTCTGAATCTTTCCTTCAGCCGTTAAGCGAATTCGATTGCAGGTAGAACAAAACGGAGTGGTTACGCTGTCGATGAATCCAACCAAGCCGCATCCATCGGCGAATTGATAATCGCTGGCAGGTTGCGATGGGTCCTTGGACTCTTGTTTTATCAAGGGTCCGAATTCCTTTTCAATCAAACTGCGGATTTCTTGTCCGCTCAACATTTGAGTTCCATTCCACTTTCGTTCCGCGTCCAGTGGCATAAATTCAATGAAGCGGATAGGGATGGAAACTTGACGTGCAAAATGAGCCAAGGGGACAATGTCATCTTCGTTGACATGTTTCAAAACCAATGCATTCAAACGCAGTTTCAATTGGGGAAACGCACGTGCGGCTTCAATCCCTTCCAACACACGCTGTAGCCCAGTACGGCGAGCGATCTTTTCGAACGTTACTTCATTTAATGTATCAAGACTGATGTTGATTCGTTTCAAGCCTGCAGCGACTAACTCCGATATTTGCGTGGCCAACAGCATGCCATTGGTTGTTAGTGCGAGATCTTCAACTTCGCGAATATGGGCAAGGCGTTCGATCAGCTCTGCGAGATTGGGGCGCATGAGCGGTTCGCCACCGGTGATCCGAATCTTTGTGACACCCGCTTTCGCCACGGCTCGCACAAACCTTTCGATCGCAGTGAATGAAAGCAAGCGATGTTGAGCTAGAAACTGTAGATCGTGGTCGGGCATACAATATTGGCAACGGATATTGCAGCGATCCGTCACACTAATTCGCAAAGCAGTATGCACACGGCCAAATCGATCGGACAGCGGAGCAAAGGCGATTTGATTTGTAAGTTGAGCGGTATCTGCCGCGCTAGGTATTTCAGTTTGGCTCATGAGGGCTTCCTCGATCATGAGCTGTTGCAAAAGATGCAGTGGTATTTGAATTTATTTCTGGATTAGAATCTTGTACATCTGAATTAACCGTTTCGGGATGGACCCAAGCTGGTCCCTGTTCACGCCAATTCTCTTTCTTCCAAATAGGAACAGTTCGCTTCAATTCATCGATCAACCATTCACCTGCCTCAAACGCTTCACGTCGATGTGGACTACTGACGGCGATTGCCACGCTCGCTTCGCCGACAGCAACTTCACCAAGGCGATGCACGATATACACATCTTTGACGGGCCACTTTGCTTTGGCTTCCGTCTCCAGTTTGTGCAATTCGGTCAATGCCATCTCTCGGTAGGCTTGGTATTCGAGTCGGATGGTTTCTAAGCTGTTGGTCCACCTGCGTGTCGTACCGACAAAGAGCAGCGCGGCCCCGCAGTCTGGATGGATAACCCGCCGCAGAACGGCATCCGTATCGATAGAGGTTTCTGTAAGTTCGACCATTTCAATGCGTTTTTTCAACCACCGCTAACCGGCGGAATAAGTGCGATTTCACAAGTTGGATCGACGCCGCGTTCCAATGGAACAAAGCTCTGATTTACGGCAATTCGGGATATCTTCAGCCACGGTTCGAGTTCAGGATGCAGCAGCCGAATATGGCGGAGCAAATCGCCGGCGGTTGCCACGTCAGGTGCGTCGAACGAAATCCAATCTCCGCCCGCAGCCTCCCGCATGCCTGCAAAAAGCAAAACTCGATACGTCTGCATGTCATACCATTTTAGTTGAGTTCTAAGACTTACCAAGCTTCTAAATGCAGGTCACTTTCACTGTACCAACAATCCATCCTGCCGGCTGTGAATCCATTTGGCCACTTCGGGAACACGGCCATAAGCGTGAGCTAAAATGGCGATGGGATGAAGGGTTGGCGTGGGAACCGCTTGTTCCATTTGCAACTTGCAACTCGAACACTCCGTGGCCCCAATCTGGGCAGTGGTTTGCTGCATCGTGGAAATCAAATTCCAACCGATACGCAAGCTGGTGCGATAATTTTCTTTCTTTAGACCGTAAGTTCCAGCCATTCCACTGCACCCCGCAGCCGCATCCTGGACGGTGACCCCTGGAATCAATTCGAGCAGCTTTTTCCCTGAATTTTCGGGATCGAGCGCCCGTACATGGCACGGTTGATGATAGACGATCGATAGCTGCAACGGTTTGAAATCGAGTTCAAGTTCGTTGGCGTCGTGTAATTTTAGGAGGTAGTTACAAGCCTCGTGGCTATGCTGTGCAATAAGCTGTGTATCTTCATCGTCCCACAGATGCCGATACTCATGTTTAAGGCACAAAGCGGCCGCCGGTTCAGTGGCTACCACTTCATAGCCTTGTCGAATCGCCTCGGCCAACATTCGTACTGTCGGTTTCAAAAGATTCCTGGCTGTTTGCACATCACCAGCGGCTATTTTTGCGATATGGGAAACCGATTGTTCTATAGGGACATAAACTTCGATGCCATGATGTTTGAGAACTTCTACCAAGGCTCGACCGACCAATGGATTATGCCAATTCACATAATGATCCACAAAGTAGAGAACCTTGCGGCGTTTGCTTTTGGTGGGTCGATGCAGCTTTTGTCGAACAGCCCAACGCATGAAAGTCTTAGGAGCTAGGGCGGGTAATTTTCGGCCTTGGGCTAATCCGGTTGTTTTTTCTAGGAACCAACGAATGCGCCGATTGCCCAAACACCAATTGAAAACACTGGGTAAACGTGAGGCCTGTTTCGCAAACCAATCCAATCTCGTCATCCAGCGATCTACCGAGCCGAGACCGTTGGTGGCTACGTACTGGGCTTTGGCTTCCGTCATCATTTTGGGAATATCAACCGAAGCGGGACATTCCACCCGACATTGATGGCAATGAAAACAAAGATCTGCCAGCTTTTTGAATCCGTCCGCTTCCCACTGCTGATGGGGAACTCGCCCAGCGAACACAGCTCTCATCAAATTAGCTTTGGCCCGCGGAGAAGCTTCTTCGCTGTAACTCACGCGGAACATGGGACACATTCGCTCGTTCCCTGAAGTTGTGCGACAACGTCCACAACCGTTACAGGTTCGCGCGGCGACCCCCAACTCTTGCTCCGAAACCCAATTCAATAACAAGGGAAGGGGAGGGCGGTCGCTAAGTCCCAACCCGCGGGGTTGTCCCTCTGCATTTTCCACTTCATTGAGATCGACGATCGGTAGCGTTACCGAATTGAGAGGGGGACTTGGCACCGAGGGAACTCGTTCGCGAGCCTCGTCGTCGTTGGCGTTGGATGGAGTGGCATTCTCCACTCCCAAAACCACGTTTGGGGCGAGATTCGTTGGTACGGATGCGAGTGGACGCAAATTCTCGGCAATGCGTTGCGGATGATCGCTGGGGAATTTACCCGGATTGAGAATTCCACCGGGATCAAAAAGACGTTTTACATTGCGGCACAATTCCAGTCGGGGTCCAAACTGTCGCTCCGAAAACCAATTGCGACTCAATCCAATCGCATGCTCACCACTGATGGTGCCACCAAACTCCCACACTTTTTCGTAAAGGTTTTCTGCGATGCGTTCCATCTTTCCAACTTGGCTTGGGTCGGAAAGATCGAGAAAGGGGCGAATGTGAAGTTGACCATGTGCAACATGCCCAAACACGGTCGCCGTGACCCGTTCGGCTTTGAAAACATTTTGGGCTTCAAAAATAAATTCGGGAATATTATTCGGAGGAATCGCCACATCTTCGATGAAAGGAACCGGACGTGTCGAGCCTTTGAGGCGATAGAGTCGAGGAATCACACGGCGGCAAATGCGCCAATACATATCGCGTTCAGAGCGATCCGCTGTCATGCGCCATGAATGGAACCATTTGCCTCGCTTCTGGATACGATCCACAAGGGACGAGAGCTTGGCTCGAATTTCGGCAATATCCTCTCCCTGATGTTCGACGAGGAGCATGGCTTCCGCTCCACGTGGCAAGAGCTTTTCGTATCCGGAATAAGTTTCACGAGCGATTTCAAGCAAACGACGATCGAGTAGATCGCAAGCGGCTACCCCGTCAGCACTCGCTTCCAATGCGGCGCGAGTGGCACCTTCCATACGGTCGAAAAACAACATCGCAACTCCGCGAACCGACGGAATAGGATCGACCAGAATGGTAGCCTCGGTAATGATCGCTAACGTCCCTTCGGCCCCGGACAGCAATCGGACCAAATCAACGGAACCATTACCTAAAGCGCGTTCCAACCGATATCCCGCTCCACGCGCCACGTTGCCCCATGGTGGTTGCTCAATCAATTCGCGCTGCGAGTCGAGAAGCTGATAAACATTTTTGGCAAGACGAGCGACGGTAGAACCGTGCCGTTCTTCGTCGTTGTGGGCCGAATCACGTTGCGTAACATCCTCTGTGTGGCCGTCGCTATCACGACCTCTTAAGTCGTTGTCGGTATCCTGGTCTCCGACGAGATGTTTGCGTTCCAAGCGAACCACTTCACCACTTGCCAAAACCACCTGCAGAGCTTCGAGCTTATCACCAGCTGAACCATATTTGGGAAAATGGCTTCCCGATGAATCGACCGACAGCGCGCTCCCCACCGTTGAAACGCTGCGCGTGGCTGGGTCAGGTCCAAATAAATATCCAGCTTGTCCGACGGTTCGATTCAATTCAGCTAGTACCAAACCGGGCTGAACAGTGACGCGTGGATAGTCGGTCGCCACAATTCGACGCATAAAGCGTGAAAAATCGAGAATGAGTCCGCGGCCCAAAGATTCGCCAGCCAACCCCGTCCCAGCGCCGCGAGGATAAAGTGCTAAACCATGTTCGACGGCGTACTGCACGCAGCGGACAACATCTTCCACGCTGCGAGGGCGGACAACCCCCAAGGGAGGGATTTCATAAACGCTGGCATCGGTCGCGTAGAGCTGCGCCATCAGATCGTCGCAAAAAACTTCACCATCGATCAAACCACGCAAATCGGCTTGAATTCGCTGTCGATCGATTTCCATAGCGACTTTGTACCTTGAGGTGCCATAGCATTCTTGAGGGAGCCATCAGGCTGTAGCCAATCCATTTAGGCCACACGTTTCCGAGGCTACACCATAAAGAACATCTTCCAGTCGCTATTGTATCCAAATCTGGGCTGCCGCGGGGGTAGGACTGGCAGAAACTGTCGAGTTTGTACAGGCCGTGCCTCGCTTCAGTTGACCGAGAATTTGGGTGGGAAACTCCAGGTGCTCGGACTCTGGGGCGTCTCTTTTCCTTCGACCATTTGCCCCAAACATTGAAGCAAAACTCGGGCTCGCGCATCGACATTGGCTGTTCCCAGCAACTGTTCCTTGATGGGCAATGGCAATGGCATCGTGAATCCGATTAGGTCGGTAAGCATCCCAAGCGACATTTGGCTGCTCAACATTTGCTGAAAACTCTCTTTGGCCAAGGTCCCTTCTGGGATAAATCGGCGATAGATATCCAGCAAATTCTGCTGCAGTTTCATCCGTTCGGCAGCTCCAACGGTGGGATAAATGTCGTCGATAATCTCTACCGTGGCCATACGGAAGGGGCGTTGCACATCGAGTTCTTCGACGATTCGAGCTCGGGCCAACCCGATAAGCAGAATATTGTGCCGCTCTTCTTGAGTGGGGGCGTGTGAGATGATTTGGCCAATACAAACCACCTCAGAAATAGGAGGTTGACCGCTGTGATTCAGCTCCCAACCGGGCCTCAAAGTCGCCATTGTGATCAAACGATCAGCATCCAGAGCTTCGAGGAGCATTTCGCAATATCGCGGTTCGAAAATGTGCAGCGGCTGAACAACGTGGGGAAAAAGGACTAGGTTGGGCAACGGAAAAAGCCGTACCATTCCAGAGAAATCGGCTGGCAATCGAGCCGGTCCATCCCATTGATTGGCCATCTACGGGCTCCCAAAAAAGCGGCAGGTTATCGGTCGGTATGTATGCAGTATACGACGCGGCAAACTGTAATGGATCGAGAATCAACTTGACAACGCCGCTTTCCACTGGACACTTTGGGGAGGTCGGCCCAGTGGCGACGCTCCGGAAGCTTTTCTTACTTTCAAGCTAGGTCCCGAACATGATCCTGACTGGTGAAGAGATTCGACGTCGGCTGGGGAACGATATCAAGATTGACCCGTTTCAATCGTCACAACTTAACCCAAACAGTTACAACCTGACTTTGCACAACGAACTGTTGGTGTATGAAGAAGTTGTGCTAGACCTGAAGCATCCGAACCGCTTTCGCCGACTGCACATTCCCGACGAGGGCTTGGTCCTAAGCCCGAATCAACTCTACTTGGCTCGGACCTGCGAGTATACCGAAACCCACAACTTGGTACCGCAAATTGAAGGGCGATCGTCCATCGGTCGCCTTGGTCTGTTTGTGCATGTCACGGCCGGATTTGGGGATATCGGTTTTCGGGGCTACTGGACGCTAGAAATGTTCGCCGTTCAACCGATCCGCATTTACCCCAAAGTACAGATTTGCCAAATCTTCTATCATCAAGTTTGCGGCGATATCTTTGAGTACTCCAGCGATAAGTACCAAAACAGTCGAGACATTCAACCCAGCTTGCTCTACAAAGAACTCAGCACCGACAAACCTGATCCGCAACTCAAGCTGGACTTTGAAAACCTAATTGCGCCTCTGCGCTAGTCGATAGGTCAACAAATTCTGGATTCTGTAGGATGAAACGCAGAGCAGGCCTGCGCGCATGCAAGGCGGAACTCTAATTGCCATTCGTGGACCCTAATTTTAGTGCTTTGAATGGTTATGGGCTTGGGCGCTTCTGCTCATACATCGCGATGCGATTCAAAACCAAGAAAGTGGTCCCAACCTCCCCCCCGATGGACCATGAAGTGCTTAAGTAAATTCGGTAGGATAATTACCCTCGAACAGCCCTGCTATCAGCTCTTCGTAGACATAATTACTTCTCACTAATTTCTTTTGCACGAACTTAACAGCGCCACGCTGGAGGCCCAAAATCATGAGAGCATTACCCATTATGGTCGGTCTTGTAGTTGGCGGGATCGTTGGAGGAGGCCTTGGATTCGCGCTACCAGAAACACGCGGGATGCCCGAAGCAATCGGGATCCTTGCGGTCGTGGGAGTCATCGCCGGGGGGCTAATTGGATTCGGTTATTCGGCTCTGCGACCTGGCCCCAAAGGAGAGAGATTGCCAGATACCATACAAAATCTCTCAACAGACAATAACGGCCGAGGTGGAGTCGCCGTAGGCATACTCATGATCGTTATCGCACTGGCTTGGTTCTTTGCCGGCTTGGCCGCTGATAGAATCTATTTCTACCCGCCAGTTCTGCTGCTACTCGGTATAGGCTCTATTATTCGGGGAATTGTTAATAAGAGTTAATGAGCTGCAATGGCGGTCCAGCCTAAGCACACATTAGCGCAATATTGGAAGAGCTATTTTTCTGCAGGGATCTCATGCTCCACCAACTGGGCGAGTTGTATAAGCGATTCTTGCCAACCGAGATAGCACATATCTAACGGAATAAATGCAGGTAGATTTTCATGCAAAATCTCCAGCTCCGTTCCGCAACTTACTACGCGCAGCGTGATCGTCTTTCTCATATCGGCAGCCCAAGCGGGGTCGTCGAATTTGTCGGCCAAGCGAATTCGCGTGTTGGGTACAAGTTCGATGAACGAACTTTCGAAGCCGTGACTATGGCCAAGCTCGAAGTTGGTAAAGGTCATATGAAAGCCACCACCTTCGCGAACATCTATGCGATCAATATTGCCCAGAAATCCGTAGGGTGGCAGCCAGCGACAGAGTGCATCTGGGTTAAGGAAAGCGCGATAAACGCGTTCAGCCGGAGCCCGCAACACGCGATGCAGGCGGATGGAATTGGGAGAATGGGTCATTATGCCTCGCTCCAAACAGAGACTTGAATTTAGAAGCTAGTCGATCGGCCTCTTGTGAAATCGACAGGCAGCGCCAAAAACATTCCCATTCGTTTTGACTCCACGCAACAGAGCCATGAAGTGGTATGTTTTACCTGTGCCGATTACCGCATTAACTTGTCCACAAGAGTTGCCAGTGCCTTAACCACGTACGGCGGCTTCGATCAGCCCAATATCAATTTTCGTCATGCGCATCATGGCTTCGAAAGCTCGCTTGGCGGCGGCGCGATTGGAGCCAGTAAACGCTTGTGTCAATTGGATCGGAGTAATTTGCCAGTTCACTCCCCAGCGGTCTTTGCACCAACCGCACTGACTTTCCTGTCCACCATTGTCAACGATGGCATTCCAATAGCGGTCCGTTTCCGCTTGAGTTTCGGTTGCCACTTGAAACGAAAAGGCCCAATTATGTGGCACACCGGGCCCGCCATTGAGACCGATGCAGGGAATCCCCAACACGATGAAATCGACCGTTAACACATCCCCTTCTTTGCAGGAAGGATTATCACTTGGTGCACGATGAATGGCCCCTACCGAGGAATCAGGAAAGGTGGCCGCATAGAATTGCGCAGCATCCACTGCGTCACGTTCATACCACAAACATATCGTGTTCTTACCTGGCTTCATCTGAATCTCCGAATCTTTGAGAGGCGTTGTCTGTGGCATGAACGAGCAAACATCGGGACTCACAACAAAACGCCAAGTGTGCGCCGTCTTAACAAGGCTCGCGAATTACAAGGCTCGCGAATTGCGAGGCAGAAATGTCCGAGTCTAACGTGATAGTCGAACGGCAAACGCTAGAATCGACTGGAGCGAAGATTATTTTTGCGAAATCGATAGAAAGATTCGCCCTGTGAATCAAGTGAAACGGTGGATCAAGCGAACCAATCGAGGCAAGCCTCTAGTGGTACCCGTGTTCATATACCTGCCATGATGCCAATGAGGCGAGCCGGCATTTGATACACCCAAAACACTTCGACTTGTGAGTGTTTTGCAGTGTATTTTTCCGGACTACATCACCGAGAAATAGTTTTCGGCGGCGTAATCGAAGTACTCAGGGAGCAAATCGAGCGGCTTGGTTTTGTAGAGACAATAGTTGCGGACTTGCATCAGCAAATCGCGGGGATGGCAATTGCGGAATGGTCGCTTAGCCTCTTTGTAGTATTTCTCAACGAGATAATCGACCACGGCAGGGCGATACGGAATCGTGAGCTTTTGGCACATGATTTCAAATAGCTTGCGGAACGACTCCTCCGATGGATCCAAGACTTCGATCTTGTACGGAATGCGTCGCAAAAAGGCCTCGTCAACTAAATCCTTCGGTTCCAAGTTCGTGGAGAAGATAACCAACTGATCAAATGGAACTTGGGTCTTTTTGCCACTGACCATATTCAAATAGTCGTAGCGTTTTTCCAGGGGCACAATCCAGCGGTTGAGCAATTCATCGACACTCATTCGCTGACGTCCGAAGTCGTCGATCAACAACACACCGCAATTGCTTTTCATTTGCATTGGGGCTTCGTTGATTTTGGATTCGGAGTTACGGGTGATCTCAAGCATGGACATCGTCAACTCACCACCCGCTACCACAGTCGGACGGCGAATTCGCAACCAACGCTGATCGATTTGCGAATTGTTTAGCCAACCATGAGGCTGACTTGGGGTCTCTAGAACATGCAACATTGGGTCGAACAGGCGGATGATTTCGCCATCGATCAATAACGCTCGCGGAATCCAAATGTACTTGCCGAACGCAGACGTAATTCGCTCAGCGATACTCGTCTTACCGTTACCTGGATACCCAAACAAGAACATCCCTCGTCCACTGTTCACAGCGGGCCCAAGTCGCTCGAGCAATTTAGAATCTACCAATAGGTCACTAAAAGCGCGGCGCAAGTCCACTTCGGTCGGACGCTGATCTTCAATACTCTGATACTTGACCGACTCGATGTACTCCTTGAGCGAGACCGGAGCTGCGCCATAGTAGGTTGTCTTGTGATTATAGGCTCGAGCTCTTTCGCGGCCGGCATCGGTAATCAAGTGAATGTAGTCATTGATCGAAGTGGCACCACGATACGTTGTTAGCTGTTCTTGCTTGAGCCGCGAGAGAATTGGGTCCAAGAGCCTAAATGGCAACTTGATTTGATCGGAGATATGACGCCCCGATGCTTCACCACGAGCCAGCAAATAGCGGAGAATCAGTTCTTCCAACAGCGTTTCCGTTAAGCCCGTTTCATAAAGCGTGTCTGGTTCGCGTGGAATAAAGGGTTCTTCGGTGTTGGCCGTTAAGACATATCGTTCTTTCGGCCCTGTTGATTGCGGCCCTGTTGATTGCGGCCCAGGCGATTGTGGCTGCTCAGGATTTGCGGCGGGGTTGGGAACAGGCGTCGGTACGGGGATCGGACCTTGATTAGCCATTTGCTTGGCTTCAACTTCGGTAATCTCTACCGGTTTGGGCTTGGACGCATTTTGTTTTAGTATCCCTTCGAGAACCGAGCCGGGTGGTATTGGCAATTCTGTTTTGCGGGCTACCGGAACTGGATTGGCAGGTGGTCTGGCTGGCGTGGCGTTGTCGGGACGAGGAGCGGTGGTACGAGCAGGACTTGGGGCCGCAGTGCGACTGGCCGCTGGCGCAGCTGCTTGCGATCGACCGGAATCAGCAGGCGCATCGGTGGCCTTGGTCGCTTCGCTGGCGGAGCGGCCTTTGATTCTGTTCAGAATCTCTTGGAGCTTTTGATCTGCGTTCAAATCTTGATTGGTGGCCGACATTCCAAAGGATCCTACATCGTCTGGACAACAGCAAATGACGTTAAATACGCAGCAACAACATCCCTTGATACGGCAATGTTCACACGCGTGGACCATAGGGGACGACTAGATCGAAATCACGTTGGCCGTTGCAAGCGTTAATGCTCTTACAATCGGGCCGGTACCGAGCAGTATCGATACGTGCGCACTCTTTGGCTTGGGCAACCATAGGTCACAAAATCTATGAGCGGCAGAAATTGGACGAATTCGTGATGAAATTTGGGGGCCCGAATTCAGCGACAAAATTTCCCCCACTTTTTGCGCCTGCCCTCAGAGTGAAAGCTACATTCCAGTATCCCGTTCGAGGGGATCGCGTTTTCGCACCTTACTATGCGAGCAACGCGTGTTTTGAGCGATATTTGGCAATACCACTCGAAACGGGAGCCCGCCAAGTTCCGACCGAAAATCCCAACCTGACGTTTCCTCTCCTAGCATTGCAACTTTGACGACAACTTGATGAACGCCATCCTTTCCAGCCCCGAAACCATTGCTCAAACCGCCCAACCACTTCGTTGGGGACTTCAAGCCTCCGACCAACCGCAACAAGCGGAGTGGGGACTTTGGACGTCTGAAGACCCGTTCCTTCAAGAGGGGCTGATTAAAGCAGCCAACTGCGGGATCCTCGGTTTACAAACCAAATTCGAAACGGTCGCCCAGTTAGAAAAAGGGCTGGCTCCAGCTCAGCTTGCTATGTTGGGATTAACGACGACCTTTGCCCGTCTGTTCCAGGAAGAGCGTCCCGCAGAATCGTATAGTCGGCACTTTTTATGGCGGCATTGTGTTGCGACCGCCCATGTGGCTGAGACGATCGCCCGTGTTACGGAAGCCTGCAATCCATTGGATGCATTTGCCGCTGGGCTATGCCATGACATTGGTTGGATTGAAATCGAATCAACTCAAGAAATGCGATGGCAAAACTGGCTTAAGTTAGCAAAAGAAAACGCAATGGCCCCTGAGCAGGAAGCGTCGTACTTCCCGTTATCACATGCAGATGCCGGCTACGAGTTCTTAGAACACCTAGATGCTCCGCACTGGGTTAGTGCTGCGGCTCGCTATCACCACCGCAGCCACCTTTGCGATTTAGAAACCCAGCCCTTGGTGGGTTGCGTTGCCGTGTCGAATTACTTGGTGTCCCGCCAGGGTTGGAGTTCGATTGGTATG
>Ga0209174_10000331_pt1 | contig 36489 bp, 32 predicted proteins | sample JI91814BDNA_FD_187505 | JGI IMG/M metagenome (GOLD analysis project Ga0209174, IMG submission 187505) | Wastewater effluent complex algal communities from Wisconsin, to seasonally profile nutrient transformation and Carbon sequestration -... | ecosystem: Engineered > WWTP > Effluent > Algae...
GCCGGCTCCGGCGAAGCGATGCCCGATGAAGACCGTCTGCGCGAGACCGAGAGACAGTTTCGTCTTGATGACGCGGACGCCGGTTTGCGCCTGCCATTCGGCAGGGTGGCCCTGTGCGTGTATCGGGATGCCTGGTGGCTGGAGCCGCTGAGCGTCGAGGCCGCGCCGGGGAGTGTCGCGTGGAGCGGGGAGCCGTCGGTAGGGTGGGCTGGCGGGAGGGTCGCCTTCGGGGTGACGACGGGCGAAGGGCTGGCGGCACGGCTGATCGCCGGCCAGTCTTGCGAACTGCGCTGCCGCAGAGGGGGCGAGCGCCTGCGCCTCCATGCGCGCGGCACCTCACGGACGCTCAAGAACCTTCTTCAGGAAGCCGGCGTGCCGCCCTGGTTGCGCAGCCATCTGCCGCTGCTGTGGATTGGCGGGCGGCTGGCGTGGGTTGGCGGTGTGGGTGTGGCAGACGAGTTTCGGTGCCCGCCGGGCGAGGCGGGCATGATGCCGGTCTGGTTTCGTTTGTAGGCGTGTCAGTCCCGGCCCGGCGCGAGTAGCTGCGCCAGCTCGACTGCCGAGCGCACGCCCATTTTCTCGAACACCCGCGAACGGTGCACTTCCACGGTGCGCATCGAGATACTCAGTTCGTCGGCGATGACCTTGTTGAACTTGCCGACCAGCACCAGTTGCATCACTTCCTGCTCGCGGGGGGTGAGTTGGGCGAGTAGGCCGGCGACGTTGGCCTGGGTTTCCTGGTTGGCCTGGCGGCGCGCGTTGGATTCCAGCGCACGGATCACCACATCGACCAGCGCGTTGTCGTCGAAGGGCTTTTCGAGGAAGTCGAAAGCCCCTTTCTTGAGCGCACCGACGGCCATCGGCACGTCGCCGTGACCGGTGAGGAAGATGACCGGCAAGGTGTTGCCCCGTTCGAGCAGGGCGTCGAAGCATTCAAGGCCGCTCATCTCGCGCATGCGGATGTCCAGCACGATGCAGCCGCGCCAGTCGGGCCGCCATGCAGCGAGAAAATCCTCGGCCGAAGGCCAGGCCCGGGATTCGACCTTGCGGGTGCGGAACAGCCAGCTGAGGGCGTCGCGGACGGCTTCGTCGTCGTCGACTATGTGGGCAAATGGCGTGGCGAGGGGCGGGTTCATGATTGGGTGACGGGCAGCGAGAAGTTGAAAATCGTACCACCGCCCGGCCGGGCCTCGAATGTGAGGCGGCCGCGGTGGAGTTCGGCGATGGAACGGCAGATGTTGAGGCCCATCCCCATGCCTTCTTCCTTGGTGGTGAAGAAGGGGGCAAATAGCTTTTCGGCCACTTCGGGCGGGATGCCCTGGCCCCGGTCGGCAACCGTGACGATCAGCATGCCCTCGTGTTCGCGGGTGGTCAGCTGCAGCCGGCGCTCGCTGCGGGGTGTGCTGGACATGGCGTCCATGCCGTTCCTGATCAGGTTGACGGCCACCTGCTCGATCATCACCGGATCGGCGAGGATGGGCGGCAGGGCTTCGGCGAGATCGAGGTCGATGGCTACGCCGCGGCGATCGGCGTCGGGCTCCACCAGCCCGACCGATTCGCGGATGGTCGCGTCGAGATCCACCGTTTCGAACTTGGGTTCGCTGCGCCGCACAAAGCCATGCACGCGGCGGATGATCTGGCCGGCGCGCTGGGCCTGCTTGCCGATCTTGTGGAGCACGCCGGTGAGCTCGGTTTGCGACAGGTCGCCGTGCTCGATCATGTTGAGGCAGCCGGTGTTGTAGCTGGAAATTGCGGCCAGTGGCTGGTTGAGTTCGTGGGCCAGGGTCGAGGCCATTTCGCCCATCGTGACCAGACGCGCGGTGGCCTGCAGGCGTTCCTGCTGCTGGCGGGCCAGTTCCTGGGTGCGTTTCTGGTCGGAGACATCCACCATCGAGCCCATCCATCCGATCTGGCGGCTGTTGGCGTCGATCAGCGGCGCCTCGATCAGCAGCGCGTCGAAGCGCTCGCCGTCGCGGCGCATCAGGCGGATTTCCACGCCCTGCGACGGGGCGTTGCCGCCGAGGATCATGGAGTGCACTTCGTAGGTGCGGTCGAGCGCTTCGGGCGCCCAGTAGGGCATGGGCGGCATCAGGCCGACGAGCTCCTCGGCGCTCCAGCCGACCATGCGGCAGAAGGCCGGGTTGACGTAGGTGATGCGGCCCTGCATGTCGCGGGCGCGCATGCCGGTGTTGAGCGAATCCTCCATCGCCTTTCGAAAGGCATGTTCGCTGCCCAGCGCCTGTTCGGCAGCCTGCCGGCGCTGCATGTGCCGGCGCAGTTGCCACAGGCTCCAGACGATGGCCGCGGCGAGCACGCCGAGGGAGCTCATCAACAGCAGCGAAATCCAGCGTACTTCGCTTTTATAGGCGGTGATGACCAGGTTGAGCCCGTGGCCAGGGGGCTCGAAGGGGATTTCGTAAGCCAGCGTCGATACCGGCGAAACCTTCGACCTGGCGGCGATTTCGGTGCCCAGATTGTTGGTGATCGATACCCGGTAGCGCTCAGAAAACCACCACGGAACCTGTCTTGCCAGCATCCCGTTGACGGAATACACGCCGACCACCGAGCCTATATAACGCCCGCCTTCGAAGATCGGCACGTGCACCTCGAAGTGGGTCTGGTTGTCGATGACCGCGTAGGCATCGCTATAAACCGGCCGGCCGAGGGTCCGGGACAGGCGGTAGGCGGCGCTGGACGGAAAGACGTCGGTGGTTTCGCCGACCAGATGGCTCTCGGTGTAGGGCGGCTCGGCCCCCTTGACCTTGCCGCCCGCGTCGAGCCACAGGATGCGGATCAGCCCGCTTTCCGGGTCGAGGGCGCGCTTGAGGCGGGCCTGGATGGTGCCCTCGTTGGGGGAGTGGACGTCGTTGCCGGTCAGCAGATTCGGCCCGAGCTGGGTGAGCTGCGCGTCATTGCGCTCGAACTGGAAGGAAAGGTTCTGTTCCATCCACAGCACGTCGTTGATCAGCGTGGCACGCTGCTCTTCGGCGTCCTGGCGGTGGGTGAGCCACAGCAGGGCCGCCATCGTGGCGATGAAAAGCGTCACGGCAGCGTAGGGCAGGCTCCAGTACCAGCGCGGTGGTGCTGCGGTCGGGTTAGGCAAGGGGTTGAGGTTCACGGGTTGAGGGACTCCCTTATCGCTGCTCTGGAGCGGTGCGGCCATCCGCTCTTTCCACACTGCGGATAACCACAATAGAAGATCAGCTTGCGGCTTTCGATACTGTAAGTGCAATAAATTACGTGTTCGACCGATAAAAAAATTCAGTGATTTCCTGTTGAGGAGACAAAGATGAAAATTCGCACCGCATTGTTCAGCCTTGCTGCCCTGGGCTTGTGTAGCACTGCCGTGGCCCAAGCGCCGATCGTCATCAAGTTCAGCCATGTGGTGGCGGCCGATACACCCAAAGGCAAGGCCTCTGAATTTTTCAAGAAACGCGCCGAAGAGCTGACCAAGGGCAAGGTCAAGATCGAGGTCTACGCCAACAGCGCACTTTACAAGGACAAGGAAGAACTGGAGGCCCTGCAATTGGGCGCCGTGCAGATGCTGGCCCCGTCGCTGGCCAAGTTCGGCCCGCTGGGCGTGAAGGAGTTCGAGGTTTTCGATCTGCCCTACATTTTTGACGATTACACCGATCTGCACCGCATCACCCAGGGTCCGGTCGGCGCCGGCATCCTGAAGAAGCTGGAGCCCAAGGGCATAGTCGGCCTTTCGTACTGGGATAACGGCTTCAAGTCATTCTCTGCCAACACCCCGATCCGCACTCCTGCCGATCTCAAAGCCAAAAAGCTGCGCATCCAGTCCTCCAAGGTGCTGGAAGAGGAAATCCGAGTCGTCGGCGGCATGCCGCAGGTGATGGCCTTCTCGGAGGTTTACCAGGCGCTGCAGACCGGTGTTGTGGATGGCACCGAGAACCCGCACTCCAACATGTACACCCAGAAAATGCATGAGGTGCAGAAGTATCTGACGGTGACCGATCACGGCTACCTGGGTTACGCGGTCATCGCCAACAAGAAGTTCTGGGACGGCCTGCCCGGCGAGGTGCGCGGCCAGCTCGAACAGGCGATGAAGGAGTCCACGGTTTTCGCCAACAAGATTGCCCAGGAAGAAAACGACAAGTCCCTCGAGGCCATCAAGAAGAGCGGCAAGACCCAGGTCTATGTGCCGACGAAGGATGAAAAGCTGGCCTTCAAGAAGGCGATGCTGCCCGTGCATCAGAAGATGGAAGGCCGCATCGGCAAGGATTTACTCCAGTCCATCTACAAGGAAACCGGCTTCGATCCTGCGAAGCTGTAAATCCCGCCTGGTTCTCTCTGTCCATCGTGTCCACCGTTGCGCCATGCGCTGCGGTGAGACCGGTCGCAAACTTTTGCGAGGCTGAATCATGAAAATACTTGATCACCTGGAGGAGTGGATCATCACCCTCCTGATGGGCGGCGCCACGACCATCATCTTTGTGTCCGTGATGCACCGCTACCTGGCCGGGCTCAGCATTCCCGGCCTGCAGGACTGGCTGCTGTCCCTCAATGTCAGCTGGGCCCAGGAGCTCTGCATCATCATGTTCGTGTGGATGGCCAAGTTCGGCGCTGCCTATGGCGTGCGTACCGGTATCCACGTCGGCGTCGATGTGCTCATCAACCGCCTCTCGGACCGCAGCCGGGCGAAGTTCATCATTCTCGGCCTGCTCGCCGGCGCGTTGTTTACCGGCGTTGTTGCCACCCTTGGCGCCCATTTCGTGTGGGAGAACGGTGCCCACCACGCCTTCCTGCAGATGACCGGTGCCGAGATCGGAGAGGTGCCCGAAGGCCCGACCACGCCAGACCTCGAATGGCCTACCTGGATGGTTTATAGCGCCATTCCGCTGGGCTCCAGCCTGATGTGCTTCCGCTTCCTGCAGGTGGCGCTGAATTTCGTCCGCACCGGCGAACTTCCGCACCACGATCACGGGCACGTGGATGGCCTTGAAGAAGAGCTGGCGGTGGATGCGGACGTCTACGGCATGGACGACAACCTGCACATGCATGACCTCAAGCACACCCCGCTGGGTGATGGCAAGAAAGGAGGCCGCAAATGAACGCCGCAATCATCTTCGGCATCCTGCTCGTGCTGATGCTGACGGGCATGCCGATCTCCATCTCGCTCGGCCTCACCGTGCTGAGCTTCCTGTTCACCATGACCGAGGTGCCGCTCGAATCGGTGGCGCTCAAGCTGTTCACCGGCATCGAGAAGTTCGAAATCATGGCGATTCCGTTCTTCATCCTGGCCGGCAATTTCCTCACCCACGGCGGGGTGGCCAAGCGCATGATCAACTTTGCCACCAGCATGGTCGGGCACTGGTACGGCGGCCTGGGCCTTGCCGGCGTGATGGCCTGTGCGCTGTTCGCCGCGGTGTCCGGTTCGTCGCCGGCAACGGTGGTGGCGATCGGCTCGATCCTTTTGCCGGCGATGGTGCGGGCGGGTTTTCCGAACAAGTTCGGCGCCGGCATCATCACCACGGCGGGGGCGCTGGGCATCCTGATCCCGCCGTCCATCGTCATGGTGATGTACTCGGTGGCCACCAACACATCGGTGGGCGCGCTGTTCATGGCCGGCGTGGTGCCCGGCCTGGCGCTGGCGGCAACCTTGGGTGGCGTGACCTGGTATCGCGCCCGCAAGTTCGACTACCCGCGCCAGCCCAAGGCAAGCACCGTCGAGCGGCTCAAGGCCTTCCGGGAGTCGGTGTGGGGCTTGCTGCTGATCATCGTGGTGATGGGCGGGATCTACACCGGCATGTTCACCCCGACCGAAGCGGCGGCGATGAGTGCCGTGTACGCCTTCGTCGTCGCGGTGTTCGTGTATCGCGACATGCCACTGCGTGATGTGCCGAGGGTGCTGCTCAACTCCGCCAACATGTCGGCGATGTTGCTCTACATCATCACCAATGCGGTGCTGTTCTCTTTCATCATGACCAACGAGAACATCCCGCAGGCGCTGGCCGAATGGATGCTGGGCAACGGCCTGGGGGTGATTGCCTTCCTGCTGGCGGTGAACGTGCTGCTGCTTCTGGCGGGCAACTTCATGGAGCCGTCGAGCATCGTGCTGATCTTCGCGCCGATCTTGTTCCCGGTGGCGATGAAGCTGGGCATCGACCCGGTGCACTTCGGCATCATCATGGTGGTGAATATGGAGGTCGGCATGTGCCATCCGCCGGTGGGCCTCAACCTGTATGTGGCCTCGGGGATCACCAAGATGGGCATTACCGAGCTTACCGTGGCGGTGTGGCCGTGGCTGCTGTCGATGCTGGTTTTCCTGGGCCTTGTCACCTATTGGCCGGGTCTGTCCTTGTGGTTCCCGCGGATGCTCGGGATGCTGTAAGGGCCTTTCAAGAACCGATCCTGAAGCGCGCCCTGCGGGGCGCGTTTTTTTTCGGGGGTACGCCGGTTTGGACGGCCTGCGCAGTTGTGATAAAAGGGCGTGTTTCCCGCGGCCATCCCCGACCGCGCGCATTGTCTGCGAGGCTCTCGTTGTCCCAGTCGTTGCCCCAACATTCCCCCGCACCCGAACACGATTGCTACCACTGCGGCTTGCCGATTCCCGCCGGCGTCGATCTTCCCGTCGACGTCGACGGCGCCCGGCATCAGATGTGCTGCACCGGCTGCCAGGCGGTGGCCGAGTCCATCGTCAGCAGCGGCCTTATCGATTACTACCGCCGCCGCGACGCCATGCCCGAGCAGGCCCGCGACGCCATGCCCGACGAGCTGAAGGATCTCGGGCTTTTTGATCACCCGGATTTTCAGCAGGGCTTCGTCAAGCCGGTGGGCGAGCACGAGCGCGAAGCGGCGCTGATCCTCGAAGGCATCACCTGCGCCGCCTGCATCTGGCTCAACGAGCAGCACGTTGCGCATCAGCCCGGCGTCACGGCCATCGACATCAACTACGCCACCCGCCGTGCCCGGGTGCGCTGGGACGAGCGGCGCATCAAGCTGTCCGACATCCTGGCCGCGATCCAGGCCATCGGTTACCGGGCCTATCCCTACGACGCGGCCCGTTCCGAGCAGATTTCCCAGCGCGAGCGCAGGTCTGCCCTGTGGCGTCTGTTCGTGGCCGGCTTCGGCATGATGCAGGTGATGATGTATGCCTTCCCGGCCTACATCGCCGAGGACGGCGACATCACCGCCGACATCGAGAGCCTGATGCGCTGGGCCAGTTTGATTCTCACCGCACCGGTGGTGCTGTATTCGGCCGCGCCTTTCTTCAGCCACGCCTGGCGTGATGTACGCCTGCGCCGGCTGGGCATGGACGTGCCGGTGGCGCTTGGCATCGGCGCGGCCTTTGTCGCCAGTTGCTGGGCAACCTTCATCGGCCACGGCGAGGTGTATTTCGACTCGGTGACGATGTTCGTGTTCTTCCTGCTGTGCGGCCGCTACGTCGAGATGCTGGCGCGCCAGAAGGCCGTGCGCGGTGTGGAGGAACTGGGCAAGGCCCTGCCGGCCTTCGCCGAGCGTCTGGCCGCCTGGCCCGGGCCGGATGGCGAGAAGGTGCCGGTTTCCCAGCTTCTGACCGGCGACGTGATCCGCGTCAAGCCCGGTGAAGCGCTGCCCGCCGACGGCGTCGTCGTCGAAGGCGAGAGCAACGCCAACGAGGCCCTGCTTACGGGCGAAAGTCGCCCGGTGCCCAAGCGGCCGGGCTCGGCAGTCACCGGCGGCAGCGTGAATATCGGCAGCCCGCTGTGTGTCCGCGTGACGCGCACCGGCGAGCACACGCGCCTCGCGGCAATTCGCCAGCTGATGGAGCGGGCCTCGGCCGAAAAGCCCCGCGTCGTCCAGCAGGCCGACAGATTCGCCGCTTACTTCATCGTTGCGCTGCTGGTGCTGGCCGCGGTAACCGCCGCCTGGTGGTACTGGCACGACCCCGACCGGGCCCTGTGGGTCTTTGTCTCGGTGCTGGTCGTGAGCTGCCCCTGCGCGCTGTCCCTGGCAACGCCGGTGGCCCTGACGGTGGCCACCGATGCTCTGGCGCGAATGGGGGTACTCGTCACCCGCGGCCACGCCATCGAGGCCCTGGCGCGGGCCGACCACTTTGTTTTCGACAAAACCGGCACGCTGACCTACGGCGAGATGCGGGTTGAGCAGGTGCGCCTGCTGGGCGCCATCGCTGAAGCCCGGGCGCGGCAGCTCGCTGCCGGCCTCGAACAGGGCTCGGAGCACGCCATTGCGGCTGCGCTGCGCCTCGGCGGCGGCAACGCTCCGCTGCCGGCCTTTGCCGGGTTGACGGCAACGACGGGGCAGGGCGTCGCCGGCGTTCTCGACGGCACACCTTACCGGATCGGTCGCCCGGCTTTCGTCGCCGAACTCGTCGGCACCCCGGTGCCAGACGTGCTGCTGGACGATGAACGCTCTGGCCGCACGGTGATCGCGCTGGCGTCCAGCGCTGGCTGGCTGGCCGGCTTTGCGCTCTCCGACGGCTTGCGCGAAGACTGCCCGGCGGCGTTCGAATCGCTACGCGGCAAAGGCATCGAACTGTCGATCTTCAGCGGTGACACGCCCTCCACCGTCGAGGCGCTCGCCGGCCGGCTGGGTGTGCAGCACGCCCTCGGCGGAATGACCCCCGAGGGCAAGCACGCGGCCCTCATTGCGCTGCAAAAGGGCGATGCGGTCATTGCGATGGTTGGCGACGGCGTCAATGACGCGCCGGTGCTGGCCCAGGCCCAGGTTTCGGTTGCCATGGGCGGCGGCACCGACCTGGCCCGCAACCAGGCCGACATCGTGCTTCTTTCCGGACGCCTCGGCTCGTTGGCGGAGGGCGTCACGCTGTCACGTCGTGCGCTGACCATCATCCGCCAGAACCTGTGGTGGTCCTTTGCCTACAATTTCACCGCTGTGCCGCTCGCCATGTCCGGGTTCGTCACGCCCTGGATGGCCGGTATCGGCATGTCGGCGAGCTCACTTCTCGTTGTTCTCAACGCCTTGCGTCTGCAGCGCAAGCGCTCTCGCTGAGTCGCCATCATGGAAAGTCTTTACCTTCTCATCCCGCTTTCGATTGTCCTGGTTTTCGTGATCGGGCTGATTTTCTGGTGGTCTGTACGCAGTGGCCAGTTCGACGATCTGGAGGGGCCGGGCTACCGAGTGGTGAGCGACGACGACGATCCGCCCACCGAGGGTGGCCCGGCAAGGCGCCCGAAAGCGAAGCCCTGACCCCGTAGTTCAAATCATTCCCCCTTCAGTTGAAAGGGTTTTGATTAAGATCAAGTCGGCCCCCAGAACACTTCGGCATACTTCGCGCCAGGTTGAAGACGCAAACATGAGCAACAAAAAAGCCGTCTTCCTGGCACGTGGTGCCAAAAGCTGAAGTCTCTCTGTTGGGGTTGGGGGTGCGCGATGCGCACCCTTTTTTTTGTTTGTATTTTTACCTGTCGCCTGCCGCTCTTCGGCCGTTTCTTCCGGTTTGCTCCCCACGCTCCTCTCGTGCTCGGCCCTGTTGGTCAGGGCGCGCAGCCTCCTGTTTACGCGTCACCGTTTACCATCGAGCCGAAAAACGCCGATGTGACGCATCAACCTGTTAAAATTCCAAGCTTTCGGTTTTTCGACCATCCTTTGAATCACGGAGTCCAGTCTCATGGCTATTGAACGCACCCTTTCCATCATCAAGCCCGATGCCGTCGCCAAGAACGTAATCGGCCAGATCTACGCCCGCTTCGAAGGCGCCGGCCTCAAGGTCATCGCGTCCAAGATGGCTTACCTGTCCGAGCGTGAAGCCGGCGAGTTCTACGGCGTGCACAAAGAGCGTCCCTTCTTCAAGGATCTGGTCTCCTTCATGACTTCCGGCCCGGTGATGATCCAGTGTCTGGAAGGCGAAGGCGCAATCGCCAAGAACCGCGACCTGATGGGCGCCACCGACCCGAAGAAGGCCGCTCCCGGCACCATTCGCGCCGATTTCGCCGAATCCATCGACGCCAACGCCGTGCATGGCTCCGATGCTCCGGAAACCGCAGCCGTGGAAATCGCTTTCTTCTTCCCCGGCATGAACGTTTACAGCCGTTAATGATCTCTACCGGCGGGATGAAATTTCTTCCTCCCGCCGGTCTGGATGGATACATACGTGGTCAATCTCCTCGATTTCGACGCAGCAGCCCTCACCGACTGGTTTCTCCAGCAGGGTGAGAAACCTTTTCGTGCCAAGCAGGTGCTCCGCTGGGTGCATCGTTTCGGCGCGACCGATTTCGAACAGATGACCGACGTCGCCAAGTCGCTGCGGGCCAAGCTCGCGACGACAGCCAGCATTACGCCTCCCGTGCCGGTACGTGACAGCATCTCCGCCGACGGAACGCGCAAGTGGCTTCTCGACGTGGGCAACGCCAACGCGGTCGAAACGGTGTTCATCCCCGAAACCAACCGCGGCACCCTGTGCATTTCGTCGCAGGCCGGCTGCGCCCTCGACTGCGCCTTCTGCTCGACGGGCAAGCAGGGCTTCAACCGCAATCTCACCGCGGCCGAAATCATCGGCCAGTTGTGGCTGGCAAACCGCATGCTTGGCGCCAACGGCGACGGCGAGCGGGTCATCAGCAACGTGGTGATGATGGGCATGGGCGAACCCCTGGCCAACTTCGAGAATGTCGTCTCCGCGCTCAACCTGATGCTCGACGACAACGCCTACGGCCTGTCCCGGCGCCGCGTCACGGTGTCCACATCCGGCATTGTCCCGGCCATGGACCGCTTGCGTGATGCGTGCCCGACAGCCCTGGCCGTGTCGCTGCACGCCTCCAACGATGCGCTGCGCGACAAGCTGGTGCCGATCAACCAGAAGTATCCCCTGCGCGAACTGATGGCCGCCTGCCTGCGCTATCTCGAACGTGCCCCGCGGGATTTCATCACTTTCGAATACGTCATGCTCGACGGAATCAACGATTCCGATGCCCATGCCCGCGAACTCGTCGCCCTTGTGCGCGACGTGCCGTGCAAGTTCAACCTGATTCCGTTCAATCCTTTCCCGAACTCCGGTTTCGATCGTTCGCCGGCACCGCGCATCAAGCGCTTCGCCGAGATCCTGATCGATGCCGGCATCGTCACCACCACCCGCAAGACCCGTGGCGACGACGTGGACGCCGCCTGCGGCCAGCTGGCCGGACAGGTCACGGACAAGACCCGCCGCACCACCCGCATCATTCCGGTCGCCGGAGCGTGAGCATAAAACGCGCCCTGCCTGCCCTCGCGTTGCTGCTCGCCCTTGGCGGCTGTGCGGCTCCCCAGTTCGGCGGGCCGCTGGCCAGCGTCGAGCGGCCCGTGTCCGAGCAGCCTGTGATCACTGACGCGCGCCGCAAGGCCAAGGTGCACGTGGAACTGGGGCAGGCCTATTTTCAGGTTGGCCGTTTTGGTGTCGCCCTTGACGAAGCCAAGGCCGCCGCCACCTACGATCCCGGTTATGCGCCGGCTTTCCAGCTGATGGGGCTGGTGCACATGTTCCTCGAAGAGAATGCGGTGGCTGTCGCCAACTTCGAACATGCGCTGAAACTCGCCCCCGGTGACCCCGAAATTCAGAACAGCTACGGCTGGTTCCTGTGCTCCACAGGCAAGGAAACCGCAGGGCTCGAGCAGCTCTCGGCCGCGGCCCGTAACCCGTATTACCAGAGTTCGACGCGGGCTTTTGCCAACGCCGGGCTGTGCCAGCTGCGGCTCAAGAACGATGCCGCGGCTGAAGTGCTTTTCCAGCGCGCAATCGACGCCGACAACGGTAACCTGCAGGCGCTGTACCACCTGGCCGCGATCAAGTACCGGCACGGCGCCTATGATCTGGCGAAGCGTTATCTTGCCGCGTTGCATCAGGGCGGCGATCCAACAGCCGAAAGCCTGTGGCTCGCCATCCGCGTCGAGCGCAAGCTTGGCGACCGCGGCGCCGAGGCCGCTTTCGTTCAGCAACTGCGACGCCGCTTCGCCGGCTCCCCCGAATACCAGGCTTTCTTGCAAGGGCAGTATCAGTGACAGATCCTCAAGTTTTGCCGCTTCCCCAGCAAACTTCATCCCAGGAGTTTTCCACCGGCGACACCTTGCGGCGCGCCCGTGTGGCCCAGGGGCTCAGCGTCGCCGAAGTCGCGAATTCCCTGAAGCTCAATCCACGCCAGATCGAGGCGCTCGAATCCGGGCGTTTCGATCAGTTGCCGGGCTACGCCTTCACGCGGGGTTTCCTGCGTAACTATGCCCGTCTGCTCAAGGTCGACGCCGCTCCGTTGCTGGCCGGACTGCAGGCTCCGGGCAGCAGCGACGCAATGGAACTCTCGCCGGCCTCGAACGCCCAGGGGGACATGCCGCAGGTTGGAAGAGGGCGTTTCCGGCGCTCCGTGATTCCTGGCGTGCTTGCCGCGCTTGGGCTGTTCGGCATCGTCGTCGCCGGCTGGTACTACGACGCCCAGCGTAAAAAACCTGCCGACGAATTGATCGCCAGCCTTCCGGCGCCCGCCGAGCTTCAGACTCCGCAGGTCGAGCCGGCGCCGCCAGCCGTTGCGGCCGCAGCCCCGGCTCAGCCCGCCGATTCGCAGCCGGTTGCGGTGCTTCCGTCGCCTGTCGTGGTGGCCCCTGAGGCTGCGCCGGCAAGCGTCGAGGCTCCCAAGCCCGAAACCGGCAGGGACCGCCTGGTTTTCCAGTTCGAGCAGGACGCCTGGGTAGAAGTGAAGGACAAGAGCGGCAAGATCGTCTTTTCCCAGCTGGGCAAGGCCGGTTCCCGCCAGGAAGTCCAGGCGGCCGCTCCCATGTCCCTTGTGGTCGGCAATGCCCGTTACGTGAAGCTCGAGCGCAACGGCAGTCCGGTCGATCTCCGAGCCTCCACCAAGGTGCCGGTTGCCCGCATCAAGCTTGATTGAATAGACGTACTATGGATCTTCTTATTTCCGGGCGTGCAGGCGCCCGCCGCTTGAGTCGCCAGGTGCGTGTGGGCCATGTGCTGATCGGTTCCGACGCTCCGGTGGTCGTCCAGTCGATGACCAACACCGATACCGCCGACGATTTTGCCACGACGATGCAGATCGCCCAGCTGGCGCGGGCTGGCTCTGAGCTTGTGCGGATCACCGTCAATAATGACGAAGCCGCCAAGGCCGTACCTAAAATCCGCGAAAAGCTGTTGTCGATGAATCTCGATGTGCCGCTGGTCGGTGATTTCCACTACAACGGTCATAAGCTGCTGATGGACAACCCGGCCTGCGCCGAGGCCCTCGACAAGCTGCGCATCAATCCCGGCAACGTCGGCCAGGGTGTCAAGCGCGACACCCAGTTTGCATCGATCGTCGAAATGGCCTGCCGCTACGACAAGCCGGTGCGCATAGGCGTTAACTGGGGCAGTCTCGACCAGTCCGTGCTGGCGCGGATCATGGACGAAAACGCTACCCGCGCGATTCCCCGCGATGCCGGCGCCGTGATGCGCGAGGCGCTGGTCACCTCGGCGCTGGAATCCGCCCTCAAAGCCGAAGAATACGGCCTCGCCGGCAACAAGATCATCCTGTCGGCCAAGGTCAGCAGCGTGCAGGATCTGATCGCCGTGTATCGCGATCTGGCTGCCCGCTGTGATTACCCGCTGCACCTCGGGCTCACCGAGGCCGGCATGGGTTCGAAGGGCATCGTCGGCTCCACCGCGGCGCTGGCCGTGTTGCTGCAGGAAGGGATCGGCGACACCATTCGTGTTTCCCTCACGCCCGAACCCAACGGCAGCCGTACCCAGGAAGTCATCGTTGCCCAGGAGATCCTGCAGACGATGGGCCTGCGCGCCTTTACGCCGATGGTTACGGCCTGCCCGGGTTGCGGCCGCACCACCAGTACGCTGTTCCAGGAAATGGCCTCCGACGTTCAGAGCTTCGTCCGCGACAACATGCCCCTGTGGCGCGACCGGTTCGACGGCGTGGAAAACATGACTCTGGCCGTGATGGGCTGCATCGTGAACGGCCCCGGCGAGAGCAAGCACGCCAACATCGGCATCTCGCTGCCCGGCACCGGGGAAACGCCGGCCGCCCCGGTGTTCGAGGATGGCGTCAAGACGCTGACGCTTCGCGGCGACAACATTACCAACGAGTTCAAGGCCATCATCGAACGCTATGTGGCCCGCACTTATCCCAAGAAGGGCGTGTTGGCCTGAGTGCCCGCGCCAACCAGAAAAACAAAGGGAATCATGAGCAAGACCCTCCAGGCCGTGCGCGGGATGAATGACATCCTGCCCGACGACGCTGAAGTCTGGGAGCAATTCGAGGACATCGTCCGCGACTGGCTGCACAGCTACGGCTACCGCCCGATCCGCATGCCGATCGTCGAACCGACTCCGCTTTTCAAGCGTGCCATCGGCGAGGTGACCGACATTGTCGAGAAGGAAATGTATTCGTTCGAGGACGCCCTCAACGGCGAACACCTCACGCTGCGTCCGGAAGGCACGGCTTCCTGCGTGCGGGCGGTCATCCAGCACAATCTGCTGTTCGGCAATCCTCGTCGGCTGTACTACCACGGCCCGATGTTCCGCCATGAGCGCCCCCAGAAAGGCCGCTACCGCCAGTTTCACCAGGTGGGTGTCGAGGCTATGGGTTTCGACGGGCCGGATATCGATGCCGAGCACATCCTGATGTGTGCCCGCCTGTGGGATGACCTCGGTCTTGAAGACGTCAAGCTGGAGATCAACTCCCTCGGCAGCAGCGAGGAGCGGGCCGCCCACCGGGCCGCCCTGATCACTTACCTCGAAGCCCACCAGGACAGTCTCGACGAGGACGGAAAGCGGCGTTTATACACCAACCCGCTGCGCATTCTCGACACCAAGAACCCGGACTTGCAGGCCATTGTCGAAGCCGCACCGAAGCTGGCCGATTTTCTTGGCGAAGAGTCGCTGAAACACTTCGAGGGCGTTCAGACCATCCTCAAGGATGCCGGCCTGCCTTACCGTATCAACCATAGGCTGGTGCGCGGGCTCGACTACTACAACCGCACTGTCTTCGAGTGGGTTACCACCCGTCTTGGCGCCCAGGGCACCATTTGTGCCGGTGGCCGCTTCGACGGACTTGTCGCCCAGCTTGGCGGTAAGCCGGCTCCGGCCTGCGGTTTTGCAATGGGCATCGAACGCCTGTTGTCCCTTTGGCAGGAGTGCGGGGGTCGGGCGGAACGCGTTGTGCCCGATGTCTATGTCGTCCATTCCGGCGAAGCCGCCCTGCGGGCCGCTTTTCGCGTCTCCGAGGCCCTGCGCGGAACCGGTTTTGCGGTTACCCAGCATTGCGGCGGTGGCGGCTTCAAGTCGCAGATGAAACGTGCCGACGCCTCGGGCGCCCCCTTCGCCCTGGTGATTGGCGAGGACGAGGCTGCGGCTGGAGAAGTGAGCCTCAAACCCCTGCGCGACGGCGGCGAACAGATTCGCGTGCCGATGGATGCACTCCCCGAAACCCTGGCAGATCGCCTACTTGAATCGGAAGAAGACGATGGCAGCATTTGACCTCGAAGAGCAGGAACAGATTTCCCAGATCAAGGGCTGGTGGGAGCAACACGGCAAGCTCGTGACCTCGGTCGCGGTGGCTGCTGCGTTGGCTTCCGTCGGCTGGCAGGGCTGGAACTGGTACAAAGGCAAGCAGACGCTGGAAGCTTCCGCTCTCTACGACCAGCTCCAGAAGGCTGCCGGCGAGCGCAATGCGCCGAAGGCTCGCGAGGCTGCCGGTGTCCTGATCGACAAATACAGCGGGACCGCCTATGCCGGCCTGGCTGCACTGTTGTCGGCCAAGGTCCAGCTCGAGGCTGGCGATGCCAAGAATGCCCGCGTGCCTCTCGCCTGGGCTGCCGAGAAGGCCGGCGATGCGGCCTTGCGCGATCTGGCCAGGCTGCGTCTGGCGACCGTGATGTTCGACGACAAGGCTTACGACGAGGCGCTCGCTCAACTTCAGGCGCCGGCGGATGAGGGTTTCGCAGCCCGTTTCGCCGATCTTAAAGGCGATGTCCTCGTGGCCCAAGGCAAGAAGGAAGAAGCCCGCACGGCCTACAAGGCCGCGGTGAGCGCGCTCGAAAAGGCAACCAAGGCCGAAGCGGTGACGCTGCGTGAAATTGCCCAGGCCAAGCTGGATGCAGTCGGAGGTGCTCAATGAAGGCCCGACAGCTGGCTCTTGTCATGGCCGCTGCGCTGAGTCTCGGCGCGTGCAGTTCGCTCAATCCCTTTGCGTCCGGCGATTCAAAGAACAAGGCGCTCATGCCGCTGACCAATCCCGTCGCCATCACCGAAACCTGGAATGTGCGCCTGGGGAACGCAGGTGTTTTTGTCCTGCAGCCGGCACAGGTTAATGGCGCGGTTTTTGCGGCGGACAGCGAAGGCGACGTGGTGCGCGTCGAAAGTGGCCGCACGGTCTGGAAGACGCGTCTCAAGACGACGGTTTCGGGCGGTGTCGGTGCCAGTGCTGATCTGGTTGTGGTTGGTACGCCCAAGGGCGAGGTGATTGCCCTCGATGCGGCGTCGGGCGAGATCAAATGGCGGGTTGCGATCAGTGCCGAGGTACTGGCCCCGCCGGCCGTATCCGACGGCATCATCGTGGTGCGAGCTGCCGACAGTCGCCTGTTCGGGCTTGATCCGGCCGACGGCAAGCGCCGCTGGATGTATCAGCGGGCTACGCCGTCTCTGTCGCTGCGCAGCGCTGCGGGCGTGGTGCTTGACCGCAATGCCATCCTCGCGGGCTTTCCGGGGGGCAAGCTGGCTGCGATCAGTCCGGCCAATGGCAGCCTGATGTGGGAAGGCACGGTTGCGGTTCCGCGCGGGGCGACCGAGCTTGAGCGCATGGCCGACATCACCAGCCTGCCGGTGGTCGGTTCCCGTGCAACCTGCGCCGTTGCCTACCAGGGCCGGGTTGCCTGTTTCGACATGTCGAATGGTTCAACCCTCTGGACGCGGGATCTGTCCAGCTCGAGGGGGCTTGATCTCGATGAAAAACATGTTTTCGTCACTGACGACAAGGGCGCCGTGCACGCGCTCGACATTTCCAGTGGCGCAAGCGCCTGGAAACAGGATCTGCTTGCAGGCCGTGGCACCGGGCGTCCGCTGGCGTCGGGCGAGCACGTGGTGGTTGGCGATGGCGACGGCTATGTCCACCTTCTCCGGAAAGACGATGGATCCCTCGTCGGGCGCCAGCGCGCTGCTTCCAGTCCGATTCTTGCCGACCTGCAGCGTGCAGCCGGCGACATCATCGTCCAGACGCGCGACGGCAATATCGCCGCCGTCAACGTCAAATAACGGAGTCGCCACCGCGTGAAACCCACCCTCGTCCTGGTTGGACGCCCCAATGTGGGCAAATCCACTTTGTTCAACCGTCTCACCAAGACCCGTGATGCCCTTGTAGCCGATTTTCCGGGTCTGACCCGTGATCGTAGATATGGTCTCGGGCGTGTCGCCGAGCGCGAGTTCCTGGTGGTCGATACCGCCGGTTTCGACCCGGTTGCCAAGGAAGGCATCGTTCACGAAATGGCCAAGCAGGCGGAGCAGGCGATTGCCGAAGCTGACGCGCTGCTGTTCATGGTTGATGCACGCAGCGGCCTGACGCCCCACGACGAGCAGATCGCCACCCGGCTGCGCCGCGCCGGCCGCCCGACCTTCCTGGTCGTGAACAAGGCCGAAGGCATGAACCGCTCGATGATCGCTGCCGAGTTCCATGAGCTTGGCCTGGGCGATCCCCTGTGCATCTCGTCGGCCCACGGTGACAACGTCACCGCGCTGATGGAGCTGGTGCTTGAAACCTTCCCGGTCGATCCCGAAGACGAAGAGCCCGAAGGGCGCGGTCCGCGGGTCGCGATTGTCGGACGCCCCAACGTGGGCAAGTCCACCCTCGTGAATACCCTGATCGGCGAAGAGCGCGTCATTGCCTTCGACATGCCGGGAACCACGCGGGATGCCATTGAGGTGCCCTTCGAGCGCAACGGCCAGCACTACACGCTGATCGACACTGCCGGCCTGCGCAAGCGTGGCAAGGTCTTCGAGGCCGTCGAGAAATTTTCTGTCATCAAGACCCTGCAATCGGTCGAGCAGTCCAACGTGGTTGTGCTCGTTCTGGATGCCAGCCAGGAAATTTCCGACCAGGACGCCCACATCGCCGGCTTTGTCGTCGAGGCCGGCCGGGCACTGGTTGTTGCGGTGAACAAATGGGATAGCGTCGATGATTACCGTCGTCAGCGCATCAAGGAAGACATCGAGCGCAAGCTGCCCTTCCTCGCATTTGCACGATTCCTCTATGTTTCGGCGCTGAAGGGGCAGGGCATCGTGCCGATGCTCAAGGCCGTGGATGGCGCTTATGCGGCCGCCATGACCAAGCTGGCGACGCCGAAGCTGACCCGTCTGCTCCTCGATGCCATTGCACGCCAGCAGCCGCCGCGTCACAGCGGTTTCCGCCCCAAGATGCGTTACGCCCACCAGGGCGGCATGAACCCGCCTGTGATCGTCGTGCACGGCAGCGCCCTTGATCACGTTTCCGCGTCCTATACCCGCTATCTGGAACGAACCTTCCAGGAGGCGTTCAAGTTGCAGGGCACGCCGCTGCGCATACAATTCAAATCCGGCCACAACCCCTTTGCCACCAAGGATTGAAGAATCGCTGTCCACACCAGCGATTGGTTTGCTGCGTCGATGTGGCAATGCAGCAAATCACACTATAATTATTTCAAACTAAAACCAAAGAGGTTCTACCATGAGCAACAAGGGGCAACTCCTTCAAGATCCCTTTCTTAACGCCCTGCGGCGCGAGCACGTGCCGGTTTCGATTTATCTTGTGAACGGGATCAAGCTGCAGGGCCAGGTCGAGTCTTTCGACCAGTATGTCGTCCTGCTGAAGAACACGGTAACCCAGATGGTCTACAAGCACGCCATCTCTACCGTCGTTCCGGCTCGCCCCGTGAATATCCAGCAGGAACAGAACGAGGCAGCAAGCTGACCTCCCTGATCAACTGGCCCGTCTGCGGCCATTGCAAATCCGGGGGTGGCTGTGTTTGACAGGCCGGCCTCTGGAACGCGTGCAGTGCTGGTTCAGGTTGATTTTGACCAGGGCGGCATCGAGGAGCGCCTCGCCGAGGTTGCGCTGTTGGCCGAAAGTGCCGGTGCGACGATCGTCGGTGTTGTTCAGGGCCGGCGACAGGCGCCCGACCCCGCGCATTTTGTCGGCAAGGGCAAGGCCGAGGAAATCGGGACGGTCGCCCAGCTCAACGAAGCCGATATCGTCATCTTCAATCACGACATCACGGCTGCGCAGCAGCGCAACCTCGAGCGCAAGCTCAATTGCCGGGTTGTTGACCGCTCGGCCCTCATCCTCGATATTTTCGCGCTGCGGGCCAAGAGTCACGAAGGCAAGCTGCAGGTCGAGCTCGCCCAGTTGCAGCACATGTCCACCCGCCTTGTGCGGGGCTGGACGCACCTGGAACGCCAGAAGGGCGGTATCGGCTTGCGCGGTCCGGGTGAAAAGCAGCTTGAGACCGACCGCCGCCTGCTGGGCGAGCGTGTCAAACTGTTGAAAGATCGTCTCGCCAAGCTCGAGCGCCAGCGTGCCGTGCGTCGCCGTGCCCGCGAGCGCAGTGATGTGCTGACGATCTCGCTGGTCGGCTACACCAATGCGGGCAAGTCGACGCTATTCAACGCGCTGACCAAAGCCGGCGCCTACGCGGCAGACCAGTTGTTCGCGACGCTGGACACCACCTCCCGACGGCTTTTTCTTGGAGATGCGGGGAACATCGTCATCTCCGACACTGTCGGATTCATTCGTGATCTGCCTCACTCGCTGGTGGCCGCCTTTCACGCCACACTGGAGGAAACCGTTTCGGCCGATCTCCTGCTGCACGTGGTCGATTCCGCCAGCGAAGACAGGGAAGGGCAGATCGCAGCAGTCAACGGCGTTCTCGATGAGATCGGAGCCGGTCACCTTCGACAAATCCAGATATGGAACAAGATTGACGCTACCCTGGCGAGTCCGGAGGTTCAGAGGGATGCGTATGGTAATATCTCGCGCGTTTTGCTCAGCGCCCTTACGGGCGAAGGGCTTGATCTGTTAAGGCAGATCCTCACCGACGTGGCTCTGACACACAAGGCGGCATTGGCCGCCGCTTCGCAAACACCGGATTCGGATTGACGACGCGCCGGTAGCATTTACCACGGAGCAAACTTTCACTGTGATCTCAGGCATCCTTATGTCTCTAAACGATCCCAAATGGGGTAATCGCGGCGGTGGCGACAACCGTGGTGGCGATGGCAATCAAGGGCCTCCCGACCTCGAAGAGTTGTGGCGTGATTTCAATCGTCGCCTCTCCGGCATGTTCGGTCGGGGTGGTGGCTCGGGCGGTGGTGACGGCGGGAATAAAATGCCTGACCTGAACTTCCGCCAGTTCGGCGGTGGTATCGGCCTGATCGCCGCTTTTGCTGCCGTAATCTGGCTGGCGAGTGGCTTCTATATTGTTGACGCCAGCCAGCGGGGCATCGTCCTGCAGTTTGGCCGCTTCGTCGAGGCGACCGAGCCGGGGTTGCGCTGGCGCCTGCCTTATCCGGTCCAGACGCATGAACTGGTGAACCTGACCGGCGTGCGTACCGTCGAGATCGGCTATCGGGGTTCCGAGCGCAACAAGGTGCTTAAAGAAGCCCTGATGCTGACGGACGACGAGAACATCGTGAACATCCAGTTCGCGGTCCAGTACGTTCTCAAGGATCCGCAGCAGTATCTCTTCAACAACCGCAACGCGGACGATTCCGTGATCCAGGCTGCTGAAACCGCCGTGCGCGAAATTGTCGGCAAGAGCAAGATGGACTTCGTTCTCTACGAAGGCCGTGAACAGGTGGCGGCAAACGCTCAGAAGCTGACCCAGGAAATTCTCGATCGTTATTCGACGGGTATCCAGGTCAGCAAGGTGACGATGCAGAATGCCCAGCCACCTGAGCAGGTTCAGTCGGCCTTTGACGATGCAGTGAAAGCAGGTCAGGACAGGGAGCGCCAGAAGAACGAAGGTCAGGCCTACGCCAATGACGTGATTCCGCGTGCCCGTGGTGCAGCATCACGTCTGTTCGAGGAAGCCGAAGCCTACAAGGGGCGTGTGGTGGCCCAGGCAGAAGGCGATGCGTCGCGCTTCAAGCAGGTCTACACCGAGTATGCCAAGGCCCCCGAGGTGACCCGTCAGCGACTCTACCTCGATACGATGCAGCAGGTTTTCTCGAACACGTCCAAGGTAATGGTCGATTCGCGCAGCAACAGCAACTTGCTTTACCTGCCTCTGGACAAGCTGATTCAGGCTACCGCTGCACCGGTGACGGCTCCGGTTGCCGAACAGGCTCAGGGTAGTCGTCCCGCATCCGTGCCGGGGGTTGCCGAAAGCAATATCTCACCGCCGAGAGTCGATGCGCTCTCAGGGGAAGCGCGAACCCGTGAATCGACGCGCAGCCGTGAGCGGGGAGAGCGCTGATGCGTGAACGTTTGCCGTTATTTGCCGGGATTTGCCTCTTTGTTTTTGCGATCCTGTCAATGAGCCTATTTACCGTGGATCAGCGTCAGCACGCGCTGGTTTTCCAGCTCGGCGAGGTCAAGGGGCAGATCAGTGAGCCCGGTCTGTATGGGAAGATCCCTCTCATCCAGAACGTCCGCTATTTCGACAAGCGCATCCTGACCCTCGACACGACGGAGCCGGAACGTTTCATCACTTCGGAGAAGAAGAACGTCCTCGTTGATCTTTTCGTCAAGTGGCGCATCGTCGATCCGAAGCTTTATTACATTTCCGTTGGTGGCGACGAAGCACGTGCAAAGACCCGCCTCGAGCAGACAGTGAACGCGGGCTTGCGTGAGGAGTTCGGCAAGCGCACGGTGCACGAAGTCGTGTCCGGTGAGCGTGACAAGATCATGGACGAGATGCGGGACAAGGCCGACCAGGATGCCCGCAAGATCGGCGTTCAGATCGTCGATGTTCGACTGAAGCGGGTTGATCTTCCTGCCGAAGTGTCCGAGTCGGTCTATCGGCGCATGGAGGCCGAGCGCAAGCGCGTGGCCAACGAGCTGCGTTCGCAGGGCGGGGCCGAAGCGGAAAAAATCAAGGCCGATGCCGACAAGCAGCGCGAAGTGATCGTTGCCGAAGCGTACCGGGATGCCCAGAAGGTCAAGGGTGACGGCGATGCCAGAGCTTCCGCGATCTACGCTCAGGCTTTTGGCCAGAGCCCGGAGTTCTATGCTTTTTATCGTAGTCTCGAAGCCTACCGGAGCAGTTTCAAGAGCAAGTCCGACGTTCTGGTCGTCGAGCCGAATTCCGAATTCTTCAAGTATCTGAAAGGGCCCGGTGGGCGCTCGGCGCCTGCGCCGGAATCCGCCAAGAGCAGCAAGAACGGGAAATAATGGGGCGTACCCTGATCCTGGCGTTCGCACTGATGCTGGTGCTCGAAGGGCTTATACCCTTCGTTGCACCGGCCACGTGGCGCGAGACCTTTGCCCGTCTGATCCGCATGGCGGATGGGCAGATCCGCTTCGTGGGGCTCGGATCGATGGTTCTCGGCCTCGTCATTCTGATTGTTTTTTCCTGAGGCGCTTTACCCATGTTGCGTTGGGTTCTACCCGAATATATCCAGGACGCGCTGCCCGCCGAGGCAGCCAAACTGGAAGATCTGCGCCGCCGATTGCTCGACGCATTCAGGCTTAACGGTTATCAACTCGTTTCGCCGCCACTCCTTGAATACCTCGAGTCGCTGCTCACCGGCGCAGGCCAGGATCTCCATCTCAAAACGCTGAAGCTCGTTGACCAGCTTTCCGGCCGGACGATGGGGGTGCGCGCAGACATCACACCCCAAGTGGCACGTATCGATGCCCACCTGCTCAACCGCAAGGGGGTGGCACGGCTGTGCTACTGCGGCAGTGTCGCCCATGCTGTACCGTCTTCGCTCACGGCCACGCGTGAGCCACTGCAGCTCGGCGCCGAAATTTACGGCCACGCCGGCATCGAGGCGGACGCGGAGGTCATTCGCCTGCTCGCGGAAGCTCTGCAGATCGCCGGTGTCGGCACCTCGCGCATCGATCTTGGCCACGTGGGACTTTTCAAGGCCCTCGCCCAGAAAGCCGGATTGCTGCCCGATCGTGAGGAAACCCTGTTCGACTGCCTGCAGGCCAAGGATCTTCCGGGGTTGCGCGAGCTGCTCGTTGACGTGGCTGATGATGTGCGTTTCGCGCTTTTAAATCTGCCTACGCTCTACGGCGGGCCGGAAGTGCTGGCCAGTGCCCGGGAGGTTCTGCCCCGGGACGTCGAGATCCAGTCGGCGCTCGACGATCTGGAGCAGCTCGCCACCAGACTGGCCGGTTTGCCTATCAGCTTCGATCTTGCTGATTTGCGCGGCTACCACTATCACAGCGGTGTGGTTTTTGCCGCCTATGGCGGTAATTCACCAGTGGCTCTGGCTCTTGGTGGTCGCTACGACAGCGTGGGCAGGGCTTTCGGGAGAGGACGTCCGGCAACGGGCTTCAGCCTCGATTTGCGCGATTTGGCGACGCAGGTGCCGGATCCGCATCTGAACGGGGCGATCCTCGCCACGGATTTGCGCGAGCCCGGATTTGCGGAGGCCGTTGCTGCATTGCGAGCAGCTGGCGACAGCGTGACGATTGAATTGCCCGGCCATGACGGCACGTGGCGTGAAGCCGGCTGCGACCGGCGTCTGGTTCTGCGGGGCGGTGCCTGGCAGGTTGAACCGCTTCAGGGAGAGTAAGAAATGGCAAAGAACGTAGTGGTTGTCGGCACCCAGTGGGGCGACGAGGGCAAGGGCAAGATCGTCGATTGGCTAACCGATCAAGCAGTGGGTGTGGTTCGTTTTCAGGGCGGTCACAACGCGGGCCACACGCTGGTTGTCGGCACCACCGAATACAAGCTGAATCTCGTTCCGTCCGGAATCGTGCGCGAAGGCGTGGAATGCTTCATCGGCAATGGCGTCGTTCTCGACATTCACCATCTGCTGTCCGAGGTGCGTGGCCTTGAGGCTGGCGGAATCAAGGTGCGTGAGCGCCTCAAGATCAGTCCGGGCTGTCCGCTGATTCTCGGCTATCACTCGGCTGTCGATCGTGCGCGCGAAGCCAAGAAGAGCGCCGGTGCAAAGATCGGTACGACCGGCAAGGGCATTGGCCCGGCTTACGAAGACAAGGTTGCCCGCCGTGCGCTGCGCGTCTATGACCTGTTCGATCCGCAGCGTTTTGCCGAGAAGCTCGCCGAAAACCTTGAATATCACAACTTCGTGCTGACCCAGCATCTGGGCGCCGAGCCGGTCGAATTCCAGGCCGTATTCGACCAGGCCATGGCCGATGCCGAAGAGATCAAACCGATGGTCACCGACGTGTCGGCTGATCTTTATGCCATCAATAAATCCGGTGGCAACCTGCTGTTCGAAGGCGCCCAAGGCACCTTGCTCGACATCGACCACGGTACCTACCCGTTTGTCACTTCCAGCAATTGCGTTGCCGGCCAGGCGGCAGCGGGTTCCGGTGTGGGTCCGGGCCGTTTGCATTATGTCCTGGGGATTACCAAGGCTTATTGCACGCGGGTTGGCGGCGGGCCTTTTCCGACGGAGCTGGATTTCGAAACCAAAGGAACCCCGGGCTACCAGATGTCGACAGTTGGTCGCGAGTTCGGCACCGTTACGGGTCGCAAGCGCCGCTGTGGCTGGCTGGATCTTGCGGCTCTCAAGCGCTCGATCATCATCAATGGCGTTTCAGGTCTGTGTATCACCAAGCTCGACGTGCTCGACGGCCTCGAGGAATTGAAGCTCTGCACAGGCTACATGCTGGATGGCAAGCGCATCGACCTGCTGCCGATGGGCTCCGAAGAGGTTGTGCGTTGCCAGCCAATCCTTGAAACCATGCCTGGCTGGAGCAGCACGACTTTCGGCGCCCAGACTTGGGATGCGCTGCCGCCGGAGGCTCGCGCCTACCTGCACCGCATCGAGGAAATCTGTGAGGTTTCGATTGACGTGATTTCGACCGGTCCCGAGCGCGACGAAACAATCCTCAAGCGCCACCCTTTCGGAGTCTGACCGGATAGACGGGAAGACAGCCTGTCCGGTTTGCGAGGGTTAAGTCCGTCGCAAACCGGATGGTAAGCAGGGGGGCTATATGTACTGTATGTATCCCGGCAGTACAAATAGAAAAAGCCGGTCATGAAATGACCGGCTTTGCCGAAATGCTTGGTGCCCAGAAGAGGACTCGAACCTCCACGCCTCGCGGCACTAGTACCTGAAACTAGCGCGTCTACCAATTTCGCCATCTGGGCAACGAAGGCGCTATTATAGATCAATCAAACGAAGATGCAAATTTTTTGTGAGCGACTTGTTGTGAAGAATATTGTCGAAGCATGCACCAAAATTCTGGTCAGGAAGGCGTGAACGTCTTAGCCGGAAGTGCATTTTCGACAGGCGAAAAAAAACCGGTAAAAACCGGTTTTTCAAAAATGCTTGGTGCCCAGAAGAGGACTCGAACCTCCACGCCTCGCGGCACTAGTACCTGAAACTAGCGCGTCTACCAATTTCGCCATCTGGGCAGCGAGGCGCAATTCTAGACTAGAAAGAAAACGTGTCAACACCTAAATCAAGAAATACCAAAAAACCAAGCAAACTGCGTCGTAGCGACCCGTTTTTCGAGCGCGAAAGCCAGAAATACGACTTTCCGTTGCCGAGCCGCGAGTTCGTCATTCAGACCCTCGGTGAGCATGGGGTGCCACTGGCGTTTTCCGATCTGGCCCGCGCGCTGGATATCCTGCCCGAAGAACTCCAGTTTTTCGAGCGCCGCCTGTTTGCGATGCAGCGCGATGGGCAGGTCATGCGGAATCGTCGCGATGCCTACTTGTTGCCGGCCAAGGCAGACCTGATCCGCGGAACGGTGCAAGGGCATCCGGATGGCTATGGCTTCGTCACGACTGATGATGAAGGGCCGGACATCTTCCTGGGGCCGAACGAAATGCGGGAGGTTCTGCACGGTGACCGGGTGATGGTCCGAGTCGCAGGCATGGACAGGCGGGGGCGGCCGGAAGGCAAGCTTGTCGAAGTGCTGGAGCGAGCCAATACGCGCATTGTCGGCCGGGTGCTGGTGGAGAACGGAGTGACGTTGGTGGTGCCGGAGAACCGGCGGATCTGTCAGGAAATCATGCTGGCACCGGGCGGCAAGGCCAAAGTCAAGCCGGTCGCGGGGCAAGTCGTGGTGGTCGAGATCATCGAGCAGCCAACCCGCTACGCGCAACCAATCGGGCGCATCGTCGAGCTTCTCGGTAATTATGCCGATCCGGGAATGGAGATCGAGATTGCGCTGCGCAAACACGAGCTGCCCTTCGAGTTTTCGGCCGAGGCAAAGGAACAGGCGAGGCGTCTCCCCGACAAGGTTCGCAAGATGGACTGGAAGGGCCGGGAAGACATCACTGCGCTGCCCCTCGTTACGATCGATGGCGAGACTGCGCGGGATTTTGACGATGCGGTTTTCTGCGAGCGGCAGGGGCGTGGTTTCCGCCTAGTGGTGGCGATTGCCGATGTCTCTCACTATGTGACCGTTGGGTCGGCACTGGATGGAGAGGGCTACGAGCGGGGTAATTCGGTTTATTTTCCGCGCCGGGTTATTCCAATGCTGCCGGAAAAGATCTCGAACGGATTGTGCTCCCTCAATCCCCAGGTCGAGCGCCTGTGCATGGTTTGCGACATGGCGATTTCCCAGACGGGCGTGATCAAGCAGTTCCGTTTCTATCCGGCGGTGATGTTCTCCAAGGCGCGCCTTACCTACAACCAGGTGGCTGCGGCCCTTTACGACAAGGATGCCGCGGCGCTTCAAGTCGTTGGCGGGCTGCTCCCTCATCTGCAGAACCTCGACAAGCTTTTCCGTGTACTGCTCAAGGCACGAGCCAAGCGGGGAGCGATCGATTTCGAGACGCAGGAAACACGCATGATCTTCGACGATAACGGCAAGATCGAGAAGATCGTTCCTGAGAGTCGCAACGATGCTCATCGTGTTATCGAGGAGTGCATGCTGGCGGCCAACGTCTGTGCCTCCGAGTTTCTGCAGACCAACGAGCATCCGGCGCTGTATCGGGTGCATGAGGGGCCCACACCGGACAAGCTGGCAAAGCTGCGCGATTTCTTCGCCGAGTTTGGATTGCAACTTGGCGGCGGTGATGAACCGAGGGCATCAGATTACGGCCGTCTGCTCGAGCAGATCCAGGGCCGGCCGGATCTCCAGCTGCTCCAGACGGTAATGCTGAGATCGCTTCGCCAGGCAGTGTATAGCCCGGAAAACGTCGGTCACTTTGGTCTGGCCTACGATGCCTACACCCATTTCACGTCGCCCATCCGGCGTTATCCGGATCTGCTCGTGCATCGGGCGATCAAGGCTGTGCTGAGCGGTCAGCGTTACCAGCCCGTGCAGGACAACGGCGACTGGGAAGCGATTGGCATGCATTGCTCGATGACCGAAAGGCGCGCCGACGAAGCCGACCGCGACGTGGAAAACTGGCTCAAGTGTTATTACATGCGCGACCGTATCGGCGAGGAATTCGACGGCAGCGTTTCGTCAGTGGTACCTTTCGGCCTTTTTGTTGCTCTGGACGACGTGTTCGTCGAAGGTCTGGTGCATATTTCCGATCTCGGCAACGATTATTTCCACTACGACGACGCGCATCACACGCTGGTCGGCGAGCGCGGCGGCGAACGTTACCGGCTGTCAGACCGTATCCGCGTGCAACTTGTCCGCGTGAATATGGAAGCGAGCAAGATCGATTTCCGTCTTGTCGCCGGGCCGTCCCGGGTCACCGAGAGAGTTGGCAAGACGTCACGTGACAAGGCTGTCGAGGGGCTGGTCGTGAATCAGGACAAGCCGGCCTCCAAGTCTTCGCGTCGCCGTGTTGTAAGCGACGCAGTCGAGGCTGAGCGTATGCCCTTGCCGGACGAAACGCCAAAGACCGGGGCCATCAAAACCGCAAAACCAAAAACTGCGGCGCCGAAAGCAAAAGTTGCCAAGGCCGCCCCGGCAAAAACCGCCACGCCTGCCAAGGCAGCCAAGCCCCGCAAGAGCGCGGTCGGCGGTGTGAAGAAGAAAGCGAAAGCCAGTGACTGAAACAAGCAACTCCCGCCTCATCTACGGCTTTCACGCCGTTCTCGCCAAGCTTCGCCACGATCCCGAGGCGATCTTCGAGATCTACACCGAGTCAAAGCGCAATGATCCTCGCGCCCGCGACCTCGTGCGCCATGCCGAACAGCTGGGAACCCGCCTCATTCCCACTGATGGGGACAGGCTGGACCGCATGGTCGGCACGCGTCGTCATCAGGGCGTGGTGGCGAAAATCGACGGACGCCGCAAGGAACTCAAGCTGGCCGACGTGCTCGACGGTTTGACCGAGCCCGCTTTGTTCCTGGTTCTTGATGGAATCCAGGATCCTCACAACCTGGGCGCCTGCCTGCGGGTAGCCGATGGAGCCGGTGCTCACGCGGTTATCGCTCCGAAGGACAAGGCTGTTGGCCTGAACGCCACCGCGGTCAAGGTTGCCAGTGGGGCGGCCGATACGGTGCCGTATGTGACGGTAACCAACCTGGCCCGCGCCCTGCGGGAGATGCAGGAGGCTGGCGTGTGGATTCTTGGCGCCGCCGGCGAGGCGGAGAAGTCCCTCTACACCGTAGACCAGAGGGGATCGATTGCCTGGGTGCTCGGGGCTGAAGGCGACGGTTTGCGCCGTTTGACCCGTGAAACCTGCGATGAGCTGGTCCGCATTCCGATGTATGGCTCGGTGGAAAGCCTTAACGTGTCGGTTGCCAGTGGCCTGTGCCTTTTCGAGGCCCGGCGCCAGCGCAGCGTGTAGCAAGGCATGAGAGTCGATTACGCCGAGGCGCGATCCTTGTTGCGGCAGGGAAGCCGCGGCGCGCTGGGCTCTCATTCGGTCAGCGTGCCGGGTTACCCGTTTGTCACTGCGCTGCCGTATGTGCCTGACGGGGAGAGTCGTCCGCTCTTCCTTTTAAGCGGCTTGGCCGAGCACACCCGGAATCTGATCGCTGATCCGCGTGCCAGCCTGCTGGTGACGGGAGGCGGCGGTGGGCTCTTCGACGAGGCCAGGCTCACGCTGCTCGGTATGGTTCGTCCGGTGGTGATGGATGAAGCGTCCCTCGCCCGGTTCCTGCGCTATAGCCCGGAATCGGCGGAATACCTGTCGTTGGGGGATTTCCGTTTTTTCCGCATGGAACCCGCCAGGGTACGTTTCATTGGCGGATTCGGGCATATGGGCTGGGCTGATGCGACGTGCCCAAGCCTTGTCCTGGACCCGGCCGCGGAGCAGGCCCTGGTGGATCGCCTCGCTCATCGGGTGCCAGTCGGTACCCGCTTGCTGGGTGTCGATTTCGAGGGGATCGATATGCGCATCAGCGGAGTCTTTCGCCGCTTCGCGCTGAATCCGAAAGAATGCAGCGTTGATGCCATTTATGAAGCCGCGGCAGAAACGCTGTCCGGGGCAGGGGATGACCAGCCCCAGACCGGCGACTCAGCTTGGGCCTGAGCTCAATCGACCCGGTTGAGCTTGTCCATGTATTGCTTGGTGAACACTCGGTCGGGGAGATCCTTGGGTGTCATCTGTGAGTAGCGCAGGGTTGAAACTTCGCCTTTCTTCAGCGCATCTTCCATGACGAGTTGAGTCGGGCGGACCCGACCGCCAATGTTCTGGTACTTCTCGTAGCGGCAAACCTTCAACAGACGGTCCGACAGGGAGTAGAACTCGGCCTTGTGGGGCCAGTTGTTGGACTGGCGCACCCAGTACAGCACCTTCGCGTACGTGACGCCCCGATCGACGGCCGTAAGTTCCAGAACATACATTTTTTCGCCATCGATCGTGTCGGTGCGCAGGATCTTCGGCTCGTAGTCGCCGGCGAAGTTGGCGCGTGCAAGGTCGCCGTTTGCGACCTGCCCCGTCAGGCGCTGGGCCAGGGAAAGGCGAACGGGCTGGGAGATGTTCGGCATGAAGATCCATAAATCCCGGCCTCTCATCAGCATCGCCTGACCCCGGTCGGACGCCGGCTCAAGGGTCTGGACAATCGTGTTCTCATTACCCTTGGAAAGAATCCTGAACTTTCGATCGTCTGCCGCCTCACCGGGCGTTGCCGAGCTGATGTCAATGATGACCTGGAAGCCATCGCGGGGGAAACGGACTTCGTCAGCCTTGGCGACGACGCTGCGCGCCAGCTCCGGTTCCTCTGCGCGGACCAGGTTTCCTGAAACCAGGGCAAGAGCCGCCAAGGCAAGCCCGACGCAGCGCGTACGATAGCCCGAAGGGGAAAAATTTAGGCTCATAGTGTTATCCTTTAAAAGCAAACAACATAGATCGGTGTGTCCATGCCAACTCCCCGCGATGACAACGCAGCAGAACCAATGTCAGGCGAACCGTTGAAAACGATCATCAAGATCGAGAACGTCAGCAAGGTGTACCGCTTGGGCGAGCAGGACGTCACTGCACTGAAAAACGTCATTCTTGAAGTGAAAGAAGGCAATTTCATGGCGATCGCAGGATCGTCCGGGAGCGGAAAATCCACGCTGCTCAATATCATGGGGTGCATCGACACACCAAGCAAGGGGCGCGTCATCATCGACGGAAAGGATGTTTCCGGCCAGACTCCCGATGAACTGGCCAATATCCGCGCAAGAACTGTCGGCTTCATTTTCCAGACATTCAATCTGCTGCCGGTCCTGTCGGCAGAGGAAAACGTCGAGTACCCGCTGTTGCAGATGCCCGAACTCGGCCGGGACGAGCGGCGAGACCGCGTCAATTACTACATGAAAATGGTGGGCCTGGGCAGATACGCCCGCCACCGTCCGAATCAGCTCTCCGGCGGACAGCGTCAACGGGTTGCTATCGCCAGGGCCCTGGTGACACATTCCCGCGTGGTGCTTGCCGATGAGCCGACGGCCAACCTGGATCGCCGCACCGGCGAGAGCATTCTCGAGTTGATGCAGCAGATCAACCTGGAGAACAGGACGACTTTTGTTTTTTCCACGCACGACAAGCGCGTCATGAGCCGCGCCGATCAGCTTGTGCGCATGGAGGACGGGCAGATCACCAAGCTCGGGCTCAAGCAGAACGGCGCCTGGATATTCGTTCAGGATCGTAGCAAGGGCGAAGAAGGACCGGAAATCTGAGCGCCCTGTTGGCGCACCAGTTACAGGAAGGGAAAGTTTGTAATGCACTGTGTAAATCAGGCGCTTCGCTATTTTGCCGTCGCGTATTCGGTAATGGCCTGTTGTGGCGCTGCCGCTGCCGACGATGAACTGGATCTCGATCTGGGAGAGGGCTCAAGTTTCAGTCGGGGGGGATTTCTCCAGTTTGACATGGCGCGAACCTACGCCGGCAAGGATCACTGGTCGATGGCGCGGGCACGGGCCGAGTTGTCGGCAAAGGGTGGTAACGACAGCCTGAAGTGGAAGATTTCCGGCCGGGCAGATGCGGACGCCGTATTCGGCATCGACTCCGGCTTCTACCCCGATGCCGTGCGTCGCGATCAGCAATACCAGTTCGACTTCCGAGAAACCTACGTCGACTTCTCGGCGGGCGACGTGGATTTCCGGATCGGTCGTCAGCACATCGTGTGGGGCGAGATGGTTGGTCTGTTCTTCGCGGACGTGGTTTCGGCCCGCGATCTGCGCAGCTTCTACCTGCCGGATTTCGAGCAGCTCCGTATTCCTCAATGGGCGGCCCGGGCCGAATACTATTTCGGCGAAACCCACGCCGAACTGGTGTGGATTCCGGTGCCGAGCTACGACCGGATCGGCAAGCCGGGAGCCGAGTTCTACCCGCTCCCCAAAAATGCCAGGGTTCTCGGCGAGGTCAAGCCGGAGAACTCTCCTGAAAACAGTAACTGGGGTGGTCGTGTGTCCCGGATGGTGGGAGGGTGGGATCTGTCGGCCTTCTATTATCGAAGCCTCGACGTCGCCCAGACTTTTTACCTGACCGGGGGAACACCTCTCCAGCCGGAATTCCAGCCCCGTCATGAACGGATCACTCAGGTGGGCGGCACGCTTGCCAAGGATTTCGGTGATTTTGTTCTGAAGGGCGAGGCGGTGCATAGTCGCGGGAGAAAGTTCAGTGCCGCGAATCCTGTTGCACTACCCGGTCTGGTTGATCAGGACACCATCGATTATGTGGTCGGCGTGGATATCCCGGCGTTCAACGATGGTCGGGTGAATCTGCAGTATTTTGCCCGGCGGATGCTTGATTACAACCCCGCAACAGGTTTCGAGCGGACCGAGGGCGGGGCGAGCGTTCTGGTTGGAACCCGGCTTGCCAAGGCTTGGGAAGCCGAAGCGCTTTACGTCTCGATGCTTAACCGCAACGACTACATGTTCCGACCCAAGCTGATCTGGGCCGCGAACAAGAGCACGAAGGTCGTTTTTGGTGTCGATGCCTTTGGTGGCAGCTCGACAGGCCTGTTTGGCCGCTATGCCGATCGGGATCGTGTCTATACCGAAGCGCGCTGGACCTTTTAGGCGCGGTGTCCGGATTTGGCGTTATGCCATCCGGGTTAAATTGAGCAAAAATATCCTTTTGTCTTTTTGTCCGGTTGTCCTGATGGCGGAGTCATGTACCCTTTTTGGGGTGTCGTGACGTTTTTCTCCGGGCGTGTGCACAGGCTGCCGTAATATCCGCCCACTATCATTCAAAGGCTGAATTTCGGCCGTATCCAGGGGAAGTGCCTTATGAAACGTTTTTTGACAGAGGGTCTGCTGGTTTGCGCCGCTATCGGCCTGGCGGGTTGTGCCACGACCTATCCGCCCGCTCCGGTGAGTGCCGATAGCCCGGATTACAACTACCTGATCGGGCCAGGCGACAGCTTGAATATCGTTGTCTGGCGCAACCCCGAGTTGTCCACGTCGGTAACGGTCAGGCCCGATGGCAAGGTCACCACGTCACTTGTCGAGGACATTCCCGTAACGGGCCGGGATAGCACCACGCTGGCGCGCGAGCTCGAGCAGGCGCTTGGCAAGTACATCCGGGATCCGGTTGTCACGGTCATCGTTTCCGGTTTTGTGGGCCCTTACTCCCAGCAGATTCGCGTGTTGGGCGAGGCTGCGCGGCCCCAGAGTCTCTCGTATCGCCAGAAGATGTCGGTACTGGACGTCATGATCGCAGTCGGGGGTATCACCGATTTCGCAGATGGAAACCGCGCAACCCTGCTGCGGACTTCCGAAGGCAACAAGCAGTACACGGTTCGTTTGAAGGACCTGGTGAAGCGCGGTGACGTTTCGGCCAACGTCGAAATGAAACCAGGTGATGTTCTCATCATTCCCCAGAGCTGGTTCTGACCAATCCTTGATCTTGCCCCCCGGCGCAGCCCGGGGGTTTTCGGAATCTCCCAATGGAAGAAATACTAAGACAGCTGTCGGTCATCCTCCGAGGCATGTGGCTTTATCGCTGGTGGGGCTTGGCGGCTGCATGGATCGTGGGGCCGATCTTCTCTGCGGTCGTCTACCTGCAGCCTGATCGCTACGAGTCGTCGGCACGGGTTTATGTGGATACCCAGTCGATCCTCAAGCCGCTGATGTCGGGCCTGGCCGTCCAGCCCAACGTGGATCAGCAGATCAATATCCTCAGCCGTACGCTGATCAGCCGCCCGAACGTGGAAAAGCTGATCCGGATGGCCGATCTGGATATCTCGGCCAAGACCAAGGAGGAACGGGAGGTTCTGATATCGAGCGTTACCAAGTCTTTGCAGATTCGCGAAGCCGGACGCGATAACCTCTACACGCTGGCTTACACCGATACCGACCCCGAGCGCGCCAAGCGCGTCGTGCAGTCGATGGTTTCGATCTTCGTCGAATCGGGTCTGGGCGACAAGCGCAAGGATTCCGATTCCGCACGGCGGTTTATCGAGGAGCAGATCAAGGCTTACGAACAAAAGCTCGTCGATGCCGAAAATCGCTTGAAAGAATACAAGCTGCGCAACATGAACACGATTGGCGCAGGCGGCCAGGATTATTTCCGGAAGATGGCCGAAGTCAACGAGCAACTCAATCAGGCAAGGCTTGCCTTGCGTGAGGCGGAAAATTCGCGGGATGTCCTGAAAAGGCAGCTCTCCGGTGAAGACTCGATAGTCTTGCCAGAGAAGATGTCCGGTGCGTCGCTGGCTGCTGTACCCCTGCCTGAACTCGACGGTCGTATCGAATCGGTGAAGAAGTCCCTTGATGGATTGCTCCAGAAATATACCGACCGGCACCCGGATGTCGTTGGGGCACGCAAGCTCATCGAAGAGCTGGAAGCCCAGAAGTCCCAGGAGTTGCAGGCCCGTCGCAAGGCTTCGGCTGCAGCGGGTGCTGTCGGTGGCGTAAGCACGGGTGGAGGCTCCAGTGTCAACCCGGTTTTCCAGCAGATGCGGCTGTCACTCTCCGAGGCCGAGGCCAACGTGGCTTCGCTGCGGGTGCGGGTCGCGGAATACGAAGGCCGGCTCCAGCAGCTCAACGCAGCGTCCAGAACACTGCCGCAGCTTGAAACCGAGTTTACCCAGCTCAACCGTGACTACGACGTAAACAAGAAGAACTACGATGCGCTTGTCTCCCGGCGCGAGTCCGCCACCATGGCGGTCGAGATGGGGGCAACGTCGGGTGTTGCCGATTTCCGCCTCATCGACCCGCCGACCGTGCCGAACAAGCCTTCCGCGCCGAATCGCCTCCTGCTGATGCCTGCAGCGGGTCTCGGGGCTTTGCTCGCCGGCTTTGTCGTTTCGTTCCTGATCAGCCAGATCCGGCCTGTCTTCACGGATATCCAGGTGCTTCGCGAAGTTACAGGGCTGGCGGTTCTCGGTTCGGTCAGCATGATTGCCGACCCGGATCGGATGCGCAGTCAGCGTCGAGGAAAGATTGTCTTCCTGGGCGGCGTGGGCGCATTGGTGGGGCTGTTTGGCGCAATGACTGTCTGGCTGCTACTGGCCAGAATGGGGTAAGAGACGAACATGAGCATTATTGAAAAAGCTATCGAGCGGCTCGAGCAACTTCAGAAAGCCAGTGCTGCGCCACAGGTTCAAAGCGAGCCCGTGGCAGATCAAACCGCGGGCTCGCCCGCGCCTGTAGAGGCCGCCACGCCTCCTGCCTCGGCCTTTGCTGCCAAGCCTGATGTGGCAGAGCCTGAAGTCGTGGCTCCCTCCAGGCCGGCGGCAGCCATTACACCCAAGCCGATTGGGGCTCCGGTTCCTCCTGCCCGGCACGTGGAAATCGACCTCGAACGTCTTCAGTCCATCGGCATCGTGACGCCCAACGCGCCACGCTCGCTGATCGGCGATGAGTTCCGGATCATCAAGCGCCCGCTGCTTCGCAACATCCAGGGGAAGGGCGCCTCTGCGATCAACAACGCCAACCTGATCATGATCACAAGCTCCTTGCCCGGTGAAGGCAAGAGCTTCAGTTCGATCAACCTGGCGATCAGCATGGCGATGGAGCTCGATCACACCGTATTGCTGATCGATGCTGACGTATCTCGCCCGTCCGTGCTTAACCTTCTCGGCTTGCCGCCCAAGAAGGGGCTGATGGATGTGCTTACCACGCCCGGCACCCAGATCGGCGATGTGCTGCTGAAGACCAACATCGAAAAGCTGAGCCTTCTTCCGGCAGGTACGCCACATCCGCGGGCCACCGAGCTCCTCGCCAGCGATGCGATGAACAACCTTCTTGAAGAACTCGCCGAGCGCTATTCGGACCGGATCATCGTGTTCGACTCCCCGCCGCTGCTGGTCACGACCGAATCCCGCGTGCTGGCAACGCACATGGGCCAGATCGTGATGGTCGTCGAGTCGAACAAGACGGCCCAGGCCGCCTTGAAGCAGGCGATATCAACGATTGAAAGTTGCCCCGTCAAGCTCATGCTGCTGAACAAGGCCCACCATTCGGGAGCCGGGTCTTACGGCTACGGTTATGGCTACGGATATGGCTATGGGTACGGACATGCCCCGAAGGAGAATGCGTGAAGATTCGTGCGTCTTGCGTTTCCCGGCGGTTTCGCCCGCGCCATCTGGCTGTCCTGTGCGCTTCTATTGGTCTGGTTACCGGCCCGGCCTTTGCCCAACAACAGACGGTCAAGCTGGAGCCCTCGCTGAGACTCAGCGAAACGGTTACCGATAACGCTGGTCTGGGGCAAAGCGGGACGGGAAAAACGGACTGGATCACGCAGATCAGCCCCTCTGTCCGGCTGACTGCCAACGGTAGCCGGGTGAACGGGAATCTCAGTGTTGGCGTTAATTCGGCCTTCTACGCCAATGATTCTGCTCCGCAATCCAATCATTTGATGCTTGGCGGATCGGGAAAAGTGAATCTTGTCGATAATTACGCCTACGTGGACGTGTTCGGCTCGATTTCCCGCCAGTCTGCATCCGCATTTGGCCCGCGTGGTGCGGATACGGTTACCGGTACAAGCAACCAGACCGAAGTTCGGACTTTTAACGTCAGTCCTTACCTGCGTGGCCGCCTCGGATCGACCGGATCGGTTGAACTTCGTTATGCGATGACGCAGACGGAGTCCGACAGTTCAGTGCTTTCAAAGACACAATCAGATACCTGGACACTGAAC
>Ga0209174_10000333_pt1 | contig 36395 bp, 28 predicted proteins | sample JI91814BDNA_FD_187505 | JGI IMG/M metagenome (GOLD analysis project Ga0209174, IMG submission 187505) | Wastewater effluent complex algal communities from Wisconsin, to seasonally profile nutrient transformation and Carbon sequestration -... | ecosystem: Engineered > WWTP > Effluent > Algae...
CATTTGTTTGTAGTTTGGATCGAATGCAATTTCTAATTGAATCGAATGAAATAAATCTCCCGTTGGCAAAATATGAGCTCGGTTCTTACCCAGTTTCAGGCTAATATGAAGTAACCCTTTCTCAGAAAATTCATATTCTATTTCAGAAAAATCTTTTCTTAGTCTTTCTGGATTGTGATTTCCTAGAAGCTTATGTCCATCGTAATGACAATCCTGGCAGGTGCGTGTTGTTTTAGAGTTTTTCCATTCTGTAAAAGTATTTTGCATTGGCTCCTTTGAATAATGAATCTTATCTTTTTGAAAACGGGGGAAATTAAATTGATGACAGTTCTCACAAAACTCAGATGTATTGAGCGAGTCAAACTGAATGACTTCATGGTATTCATTTTTAATATTCTTTGAGCCCAAGATTTTTCCATCTCGAATATGACAGGCTGCACAATTGATTCCCTCGGCTAATAGGGATTTATCAGTATCTTCCTTAGATAGAAATTCTTTCTTTTGTTCTAAAAGGGGAGCGTGGCAATTTACACACCACTCCTGTGGCTCAATTCGAAATGCATTTTGGAATAGGGGATCTGTCCATGCTTTGCTGTGCATTCCTTCTTCCCACTCATGATGACTTTGTTCATGGCAGGTTTTACATTCTTTTGCGGATAAGCTTCGTTTGCCCTCCCATCCAGTTGTGACAGAAGAGACCCCTTTTGGAAATAGAGGTAGGGCAGTTTTATTACAAGAAACTAAAAATAATAGAATTAAAAGAAATTGCATGGATGTTTAGAATAATTATTCATCTAAAGACTTAGAAATTGATTTCGCAGGCGATAGATATTTATACTCATCTTGTTCAAATAGACTTTCCTGTCAAAAAATAAAACACAAAGAACACAATGGGAAACAAGGGTTCACGCTCAATGTCATTAAGATAAGAAAAAAGGAGTGTCTCGCAAAGCCGCAAAGTCGCTAAGGGTTTTATAAAAGTTAATTTGTCTTTTGATTTACTATTATTTTTTATATCTTGTCTTTCCCAAAAATTCTTTGCGCCTCTGCGGCTAAAACTCAATGAATCTCCTTTGGGTCGAATCATAATGTGAATCTATTCCCCTTTCCTGGTGCAAATCGACTGATTATTGACCCGTTTCCGTGGAAAAAACTGTCTCAATTTTCTTAGGCTGCCGATATTTAAGGAGTAAAACTATGTCCGGTATCAAACAACCTGTTACTTCTAAGAAAAAAATGGATTTAAGTCCAAAAACAAGGGCGTTTAGTCCCTATGGATTTTTATTTTTTAGTATATTTTGTTTTTTTTCTCTGCTTTCTTTTCAGGATGTAGATGTTGCCCAGTCACAAAATTTATTTGGAAGACTAGGACATTATTTTGGATATATTACATTTTACCTTTTTGGTCGAGCAGCTTATATGCTCGGGGTTTTAAGTTTTATTTTTGGTCTTCTTAGTTTTCAAAAAAAAGAACCGGATGTTGGCAATTTATTCTTATCCGTTCCCATTATACTGTTAGCATTTTCTATTTTTTGTAGCATCTTTGAAACGAATATCACAAGCCTAAAAGATGGTGGTGGTTATATCGGGTTAAAATTTTCCACTGCTATGGAATATGTATTTGGTCAATCAGGTCGCATTATTTTAAACGTGGTTATCTTTTTATACGGTGCTTTGATTGTTTTTAAAGAATCTCCAAGAGAGTTAAACAAAGAGTATCTTCTAAAGAAATGGAATGAACTCTTAGAAAAATATCCAATTCGAGAAAAATTAGATTCTTATATCAGCCAGGTTCGTAAAAAAGAAGAAGAGGAAGTGGAAGAAGAGCTATCCGGACAAATTCCCTGGTTTGAAGTTAGAAGAAGAGAAGAGGGTTATACGGGAGATACAGAAACTCCGATTAGTCAATTAGAAGAAGAGACAACCTATGAATCTCCTATTCGCGAAATTAAAAACACTCCGAGTGTAAAATCTTCGAGACCCGAAATAATCGAAAAGTTTGAATATAAGTCTGTAATTACAGAGCAAAAACCCAGATCGTCTCAACCTCTTTATAAAGAAGAAATAAAAGTAGATCCAGTTCCAAAGTTTAGATCTACTCCAACTCAAATTATCAGTAAGATTACCCAGACGAATCCGTTTGAAGAGGAGATAACAGCAACTAACCTACAAAGTTATATTTCTTCTAGCTCGGAAAGACGCGCTGTAGATCCAAATGACTTTCAAGAAGAAGTAATAGACGCACTTCCCATTACAAATTTTGAAGAAGATCTCGAATCTTTGCCAGGTTTAATGACGGATGAAGATGAAGTATTAGCAGATGATTTACTCGAAGAAAAAAATCCTGTAGAAGAAGTTGATTTGTTTGGAAATAAAATTGAAACTCCAAGTTCAAAACCAAAACCAATTCGAAAGCAATCCACTGTTCCCGATGTAATTCTTAAAAAAAATACAGAGTATTATTTATCTCATAGAATTCTCACAAAAAAAGCAGAAAAGAAATCAGATCCTCTATTTAAGTTAGAAGCAGAAAAGCTCGGTCTACATATCCAGGAAATTATTAAGCAATATGGATATGATTCTAAAGTTGTTTCCTATCAGAGGGGACCGATTATTACCCGTTATGAATTAACCCCTCCTCAGGGTGTTAAGCTAGGGCGTATAACGTCTTTAACAGACGAGTTAAAATTAAACCTTGCTGTAAAAAGTATTCGTATGGTTGCCCCAATTCCAGGTAAGTCTACGATTGGGATTGAAGTTCCCAATAAACATAGAGACGATGTATTTTTAGCCGAGATGCTAAAAGAATCAAGTGCTCTAAATACTTCCCGCGATTTAAACATAATCATTGGAAAAGATAGTATCACGGGAGATAACGTCTCGATTGATTTAAATAAACTTCCCCATTTACTTGTAGCAGGAACAACCGGTTCTGGAAAATCTGTTTCCATGAACTCTATGATTTGTTCTTTAATATTTACAAAATCTCCAGAAGATGTTCGCTTTGTAATGATTGATCCAAAGATGGTCGAGTTAGCGTTATATGAAGATATACCGCATCTTTTAATGCCGGTGATTACAGATCCACGTAAAGCAGCAAAGGCTCTCTCCTGGGCTGTGCAAGAAATGGAAGTTCGTTATAATTTAGTTTCTGAATTAAAATGTAGAGATTTAAAATCTTACAATGAAAAAGTAGCTACGTCTTTGAAGTTCTCGAAAGGGCGTTATCACCATATGCCGTATATCGTTATCTTTATAGATGAGCTTTCAGATTTAATGATGGTATCGGGTAAAGAGCTTGAAGATTGCATAACACGTATTAGCCAGAAGTCAAGAGCGGTTGGAATTCACCTTGTCATGGCAACACAGCGCCCTTCTGTCGATGTAATCACGGGGCTAATCAAAGCTAACTGCCCTGCACGTATGGCGTTTCATGTGGCGCAAAAGACTGACTCAAAAATTATTTTAGATTATAGCGGGGCAGATGCACTTCTCGGAAAAGGGGATTTCTTATATAAATCTCCTACATCTCCTGACTTGCAAAGAATCCAGGCTCCTTATATTTCAGAAGATGAGATTGAGCAAATAGTAACAGAATCCCGTAAGCAAGCAGATCCAGAATACGTCGACATTAACTTAGATGAAGAATCCTTCCAGGAAGAATCTTCTGAAGAAGACGAAGCATCATTTGATGAAGCCTGGATGATTGTAAAAACAGATCGTAAGGCTAGTGCTAGTTATCTGCAACGTCGTCTTCGTATAGGTTATAATAAGGCTGCACGCTTAATGGAACTAATGGAAGAGCGTGGTTACGTTGGTCCGCAGATTGGCTCTAAGCCAAGAGAAATTTTAAGATAGTTTTAAAAGCTTCCTCTTTCCAATTCTAATTTATATCTTTGTCTTTCGCTAATGTATTTAGATGAGAAGGGGACTTCTATTCGAGTGCGGGTAATACCGTTTTTACACCCGATGCGAAAGTCGCCAGTGGGAATTCCTGCTTCTTTTAGCATGAGGATACTCACGACTAGCCCTAAACCTTCACCTTCGGTTTTATCTGAATTATCTTTGTGAAATTCTACAATGCTAACATATTTTTGACCGAGGGCAAGCTTGGTTCGAATTCGTTTTTCTTCTTCTTTGTAAAGTTGGCTATGATTGAGTAATTCTATCTTGATTCCATCCTCTGAATGATGCATATGAATCGTAGTCTCGAGCCCTTGCTTTTTAGCAAGTTCACAGTAGATTGGTAGATTGTTATCGTTGACTTGTTTTTTAAAAAGTTTAGATCCACTCTTAAAATCAAATTCATCATATATGGGTAATCCTTTTTCCTGGAAGAATGCTTTTTTCGCACTTGCTTTGACAGCATTCATAGTAGACTCAAATAGAGCTGTATAGACAGATGTGAACAATCCTTCCCGATTGTAATGAGTCAAAAGTTCGAGTATAGTCGAATAGATTAGTTTCTGAGTGGTCTCGTTAAGAGAATGTAATGTAAGGGTAATCGTAGTCCCCTCACTCAAGTTTTTCTTTATAATTTCTGAATTCACTAGGCATTTAATAATATAGGGAAATAAAGAATCAATAAAAAAAAAGTCTAAATGAAAAAAAGCTAAGACTTCATTACCCTAATTTTCGATATTTGTTTCTCGCAAAGTCGCTAAGACGCGAAAGTGTTTTAGGAGTGGTAAATTGTCCTTTGACGTCTGTAATATGCTATGGCTTTTCTTTGCTTGAAATATAATAAGGATTTGGTTAGATATATTTTATATGAATACAAATGCAATTGATGCCAGGGTTCGATTTTTAAAAAGAGTTGAACTCTTTAATGGGGTAAATTCTACTACTTTACGTAAAATCGCAATTAGCCTCACAGAGAAGAAAATTCATAACAAAGATGTAATCTATTTTACTGGTGAAATTTCCGATTGTCTTTTTATAGTTCGCTATGGAGAAGTTTTAGTCCGGGTCAATAGCACTAAGTCTATTTATCTAGGTCCGGAGGAAATTTTAGGGGAGGTGAGTATTATAACCGGAATGCAACATTCTAGCACTGCCTCGGCTTCTATGGACTGTTTGATTTATGAAATCAATGGAAAATTATTTTTAGAATTAGCAGGAACTGATAGAGTATTATCAAAAAACTTAATGTCACTAGTCTCCAAGCGATTTAGGGATAATCTAATTATACCCAAAAAAGCACTAATGCCAAGAAGGCTTATTGCTCATATTGAATTGGGAATTGGACAGAGTTTTGAAGAAGAAGTAAAGAAATTTGCGCTTTCCTGCGAAGAAGTTATTTTGGGGAAAACAAAGATTATCTCCGCAGAAGAGTTTAAAAATTTATCGCAGGAAAAAAGACTTATTAAACTTAGCGATCTTAGAACGAAGGCACCGGTTCTACATATAAAATTTAAAGATATAAGCCAACTCAAATTATATGAAAATATTATCATACAGGCAGACTATATTATTTTTTATGAAAAAAGTATTGAATCGAGCTGGTCAGAAAAAATCAGTATCTTCGAATACTTACAACACACGCTTCGTAATTATGAGGGTAGAGTAATTCGCTTCTTTCAAGAAAAAAAGGACTCCTTTCGCTTTGAAGTTAAAAAAGAGAGAGTCTTCACAAACAAAGAATTTATGGCGCGTTCAATCATGGGAAGAACCCGCGGACTAACGTTAGGCGGCGGAGGTGCGCGGGCACTGGCACATGTAGGTCTATTAAAAGTATTAGAGAAAAATAAAATTCAATTTGATTATATCTCCGGCTCTTCGATGGGTGCTGTAATCGGAGCTTTGTTTTCCAGGGGAGAGTCAGCGGCTAATATTGAATCGTTTGTCAGAAAATACTTTGGTGGATTGGACACTCCCTTTGATCCGACAATCCCATTGATTTCATTTTACAAGGGAAGAAAAATGAAATCAATGCTAAAAGAAATTTTTGGAGATGAGCGAATTGAAGATTCAAAAATTCCATTTGTAACATCTGCCATTGATTTACATGCGGGAGAAGAATATGTATTTGATAAAGGTCCTTTTTGGGAAGCACTACTTTGCACAATGAGTTTACCGGGCGTTTTCCCGCCCGTGTTTATGGGAGAAAGACTTTTAATCGATGGTGGCGTTTTAAATAATGTTCCTGATGATTTAATTCGAAAAAAAGGAGCCGATAAAATTTTAAGTGTGAATGTTTCCCCTTTAAAAGATAAAAGTCTTTACCAATTGCTAGATGATAGAGCAAGTTCGGGAAGATCTTTTTTTAGAAGCCTATGGGAATACATCAAGTATCCGCCCATTTTAAAAATTATGGGTCGTGCTAGTATGCTTGAAGGACGAGAAATTACGAAGGCAAAAGTTTCACGCATGGATTTATTCTTACACTTTCATCTCGAAGATTTTAACCTATTTGATTTTAGCCTCTTCCAGGAAATTATAGATAAGGGAGAATCCGAAGCTGAGAAAAATTTTCCAGAAATTAAAAAACTATTTTTACCGGAATGAAAAGGTAAAGATAAGTTTCTATTTTCTAATTTAAGAAAGAATCTCTAAATTTAACATTAGGCAAATAAAATTTTCTTGACTCATAGATTTGGCTTAATAGGAGTTAAAGCTTATGAAAACAAAGATTTTTATTTTTTCCTTTCTGTTCATTTTTTCTTGTTCTCCCGAAAAAGGGATTCCTGTGGAATATTCCCAGACTTGTAACTTGGAAAATAATGATAAAGTTTTAGAAGTGTCCGGCTATTTAAAAGACGAGGGATCAGTTTACTGTTCTAATACAAGCGGTAGGTATGAATGTGGTTTTAATCTAATAGGTGAAGATAAAAATGCAAAGGGCTTTACTGTGAATATTCAAGTTGGCTCTTCTTCTAACTCGGTAGAAAAATTAGAAAGTGGATATTCTCAGAAAGACATTAAGATTCATGATGACAGGGGAGACATTGTTAATCTAGAACAAAAAGTAACAATTACTGGCAAGATCACAACTGTAAAAGATCCTGACGAAGTTTGCTATCTCAAAGTAAATAGAATTGAAATGAAATAGAACAATTTCATAACCAGACAAATCTGTTTATTAAATTAAGAATATTAGATATATAAAAAAGGAAAGAATATGGTTCGTAAACTTATAATTTTAACTCTTTTAGTAAGTTTAGTAAATTGCAGTAATAAGAAAAAAGATAATTCAAATCAAAATTTACTTTTACTTCTTGCTCTTAACTCACAGCAAAAAAAACAGCCTGGCATTGACCCGACTAGTATTTCTGCGACAGAAATTACTTTAAACAGCACAAACTCAACGTCAGGCACCATATCTTCTTCTGATATTTATTACAAAGCCACACTCGTTTCAGGAAAAGCCAGTTTGTTCGGAGTATTCGGATTATCCACATCTTTAAATTTGCAAATCACAGCCTATGATTCTGTCGGTAATTATGCAGGTGCTATCAATAAAAATTCAGAAGGAACAGTTGAGCAAATTAGCATTGGCAAATCTGCCTCAGGAGTTTATTATTTTAGGCTTTCAAGTGTGAGTGGATCGGGAACGTTTAGAGTGCAGATTTTCAACGGTCCTGTTAGTGGGAATGGAATTTGTGATTTGTCAAGCAGTTGTATTGATAATGCATCGGGTTCTACATTCACAAGCGCAAATTGCACATCAGGAAATTATTCTCCTTCAACTGCTAGTCCAAGTACTTGTGCAGGTAAAGTTCCTCTTTTCGGAGGAACAATTACTGCTAAATGCACAACTTTTTCCAATAACGGTGCTCAAACTCTAAATAGAGTAAATGGGTTCGGGACTTTTACTGAATCAGATTGTGCTTCCACTGTAAAAGGCGAGGCGTATTTATTCGAATAAATAAATTATTATTTCAAAATGAACCCTGGAAATAAAATTAAGGGAAGTTGACTTTGGACTTCTTTCAAAATATATATTTGTCTACTCACTCCCTGGGAAGATTTCCAGTGTTTATTTTTAGCCTGATTATCTCTACTTATTTACTATTTCATCCTGTAAGATCCATTCAGTCATTAACAGCAGGACTCTATTTTATTTTTGTCTCTTTGTTTCACTTTGGATTCTTTTTTGCCCATTCCATCAATCATCCAATGGGAGCCTATGGATATTATTTAACATCACTATCTACTCCGGGAATTGCGATTCTAATTCAGTTTGCTTATATTTTCCCGAGAGACTATATGCCAAAAGAACGTAAAATAGTTTTGTGGATAACAATGATTATCTCTTTTATTACAGTTTTGGATTATTTTTATTATGCTTACCAATCAGGAGTAGGTGCTTTTACGGCTGGATATGGAAGTTATTATATTTCAAAACTAGTTCCATTTACCAGTGTAGGTTTTTATCTCTGGTCGATTGTAGTATTTATCCGAAAAACAATTTATCATTCACAAACTTTTCATGTAGAGAATCAAAAAAGTTTTTACTATATATTTTATCCCGGCGGCAAAGAAGCAATAACCAGTCGAAACTTTGCTTTGCTCAATTTGTTTGAGCTTATAAATACATCCATTTTAACCTCAGGTCTATTATATAGAAATATTCCCTATGTTTATTTTTTAACATTTATGAATATTTCCTTTTTTGCGATTAATACATTCTATGTAATTTTATTTTTAAGATATTTGATCGGCTCTACACCAATATCATTTAAGATAATCAATTTTAGTTTACTTTCCTCTCTTGTTTTGACCGTACTTGCAGGAAACCTACTTACCATTCATTCAGAGAAAAATTTTTCTTCAAATCGAAAACAGGAAATAGAAACTATTTTACTTTTAAAAGACTTAAATCAAATCAATGATTCGCAGTCTGTTTTAGAAAATGTAGAATGTATTCTTCAATTTAGAGAATCGGATTTTGCTGTCTTGTATCAAAAGAGAGATTTACATTTAACAGAAAAACTAAATTTATGGAATCGCACTCCCGGTCTGATGGAATACAATGAAAAACCGCAATTTAGAAATTTTGCCGAATTAAAAAATACTAGCGGGTTTGAATACTATCTTCGTTTGTCCGAGAAAAATATTCAATTCTATCCAACCTTTTATAAGGGAGAGTTATATGGGATCGGGTTTAATTATCTACCTTTTAGAAAAATGCTTCATCCACAAATACTGAGCTTGTTTTCTTTGTATCTTTATTGTCTGGTTATCAATCTAATTTTACTTCCCTTCATTCTTTCTAAAAATTTCAGTCAACCGTTTGAAGAAATTCTAGAAGGTCTATATCAAAAAACAGAAATGTTACTACTTCCTTCCCGAAAGAAAAATAAGAAAAATGAATTGGACTATTTAAAAGAAGTGGTAATTAATTTAAAAGAGGACATTGAAGAAAAAGAAATCCTGCAAAAAAAATACGAAGAGTTAAAAGAGAAAGTAGAAGACTCGGAAGACTCAAAATCAAAAGAAGTAATTTTAAAAGACACAACGATTCTAAAAGTAAAATCAGTCGAAGATTACTTAAAGGAAAATTTTAATTACGAACTTTCTAGAGAAGGTCTCGCTGCTATGGTCAATTTGAGCCCGGGAAGACTGGGTAAGTATTTCAAAATGATCACCGGTTTAAAAATCAGTGATTATATAAATAAACTTAGAATCGAAAAAGCAAACACTCTACTCACAGAAACCAATAAAACAATCATCGAAATCGCATTCGAAGTTGGTTTTGAATCTCTCAGAACATTCAATCGAGTTTTTTTTGCAGAAATGAAACTAAATCCAGGACAATTCAGACAAAAATCCAAGACAATTTGAAACCTGACTCAAACTGACCAGACTTTCTTTTGAAAATATGCGACTATTATCTCATAAAACAAAACGAGGTAATCGCCATGAAAGCAAAAAAACAATCTAATTTAAAACTAGTCTTAACAACAATTCTTGTTGCAGCTCTTTTCAATTGCATGCCAGAGAAAACTGCAAACAAAAGTAAAGCGTCTGCCAATCTTGCAATTCTTGTAAAATCAGAACCTGTAAGATCAGAATCTAATTTCAATGAAAATCAAATTGGAACAACAAGATCTTTACAGGGACCTGATACAACCGTCTCTCAATCTGTTTTGAGTTTACCAACTGCAAATGAATTAAAGAACAATGTAACAACGAATATAAAAGAAGGGGATACAAATATAGAAGTCAATCTTCCGCTTGAAGCAACTTTATCAAACGGACTCAACGCCTCTAATTCAAATAGTAAAAATAGTTATTTCGTGAATCCAAATGGAACTGTAATCTATTCTAGAATTGTTGTAGATGGAAATAAAATTACTTTAATTCCACAAATACGTTTACAACCAAATAAAAATTACATCGCACTCATTGGTGGAATTCAAAATGAAAAAGGGGAAAGCCTCGGAAATCTAAAAATATCTTTTACCAATAGAGACCTTGACTATGGCCTTTATTGGTTCGGCAAATACGGAGTATGCGAAAAGTATTTTCCAAATATAAAAAATGCATTTTATAATCCAGCAAAACAGACTGTAGTATTTGCACATGGTTGGCAAGCGAATTCTGTTACTGGAACTGATGTTTATGGACGAAGTGGTTTTCGCTATGAAATGTTTTACTGGGATGAAGATAATTTTGGAGGAGCAAAAGAATACAATGGACTTAAACAATTTACAAATCACAGTTGGATTGACAAGGGCTGGAATACAGGTATCGTTTATTGGAACCAGTTTGCAGATGAGCCTGTCGCAAGCGAAGGAAATTTTCTAGGAGTAAAGGCTGCCGAAGCTAAAATCTGGAATCTTTTTGAAGGACCAAATGGAAGCAGATATAGAACTTTAGATGCAAACGGAAATGACCTATATAAAAATTGGGATGGAAAAATTATTTTCAAAGGGCAGAGCATTCAAGTCAATTCTATTGGCTCTCTCCTTAGTTTATATGTAGTTGATGCATTAAAAAACAATGTTTCAGGAAATATTCGCCTTGTAGGACATTCGTTAGGAAATCAAGTTATCACTCACATTGCTGGAAAAGTTAACGAAGCAGGAATTAAAATTAATCGAATTGCACTCCTTGATCCTGCATGGACAGACGGGGCAAAGTCTTATCTTCCTCTTGTCAAAACATATGATCTTAATGTAAAGCTTAACCACAATGGAGCGAAAGCAATTAGCCAGGCAAGTCTGGGAAAACATTTTTGGCTAACTGAATATTGCAGAGTAATTTTATATACTATCATGAATAATCAGTGGAATAATGGAATTGTTGTAGAAAGATACAATAGCACTGCCCTAAATTTATATATGCCAATTATGGATGAGAATGCGGAGCTCAATAAACAAATTTCAGTAACTGATATTAAGCCCTGGTTTTATAGTGCAACACAATTGGGAGACAAACATGTTGTTATTCGTCATCACTATTTTTGGTCAATGGAATCAATCCCGCCAGTAGAATGCAAAGTATTTTTTACAGTAAGAAAAGTAACAGGAAATATAGCGATCAGTGCCGCAACACCTGATACAAGAGTTAGAGAATCGATGCTAAGTGGATACTACCATTCACAAGTAGAAGGACGTTATACGCCATATACAAATGATGATTGGTATGAGCTAAAACAAAAATTATAATACTAAAAATAATTAACCACAAAGGACACGAAGATAAGTTTAGTTTTCATAAACTTCTTCGTGAACTTTGTAGGTTTCGCATAGCTATTTTAAAATTGAAATTCGAATAAACGAAATATCATCTGTCTGTTCCCCATAGAGGGGCAGACAATCCATCAATCCCGAAATAGTTCCTTTTGCTTTTTCTGTTATTTCTAAAATTAAATCATAATTGATATTGATGGCTCTCACTTTATCATTCGGTTTGGAAATATCTATGTCATCTCTCCCATCTGAGCCTACTAATAATACATCCCCTTTTTCCAATTTATATTCTAGGATAGTATTAGGATTATCCTCTATCATACTTCCAAACTTATAAGCAGAGGTATCTTCCGAGTCTAAGAACCTTGCCTTTCCATCCCTGTATAAAATAGTTCTTGGATGTTCAAAATTTGTATACCAGAGAAGACCGGTGCTTTCCTGTATTACACCTAACGCTCCAGATATTAACATCGACCCATCGAAGGTGCAAAAGATTTCATCGATTTCTTTGCAGGTATTGTAAATCCATTCTCTCGGAGTCATTTTTAAAACTTTATCGTTTCTTGCTGACCGTGCAATTATATTATTTACAACGGTTCCTGCAACAATGGCTCCACCTGCACCCTGCATTGATTTACCCATAGCGTCACCATTAAAAAAGAAAATATATCTTTCGGTATCAGAATGAAATCTTAGATTTCCTGTGATACAAAGATCTCCGCCTAACTCCGATTCTCTCCCATTAAACTCAAATTTCTTTTTTTGTTGTATGAAAATTTCTGTAGTGACTGTTTTTGATTTATTCCTATTTGTAATGAGTGGTTTTTGAATAAGAGATGTTAAAAAATAATCTCCATGCTGTTGCTTGACTAAATTGTGAATAACATTCATTTTTTCCGTTACTTCTTTAGTTCTCTCAGTTACTTTATGTTCTAGATTTTGATTCAAATCATCTAATATTTTATTACTTTCCTCTAATTCATGTGATTTCTTTTTAACTTCATTGTAGAGATGGTTAACTCGAATCACTACAATACCAGTCATCGAAAGAATAAATGAAAAAGTTCCAAAGTGCATTAACATTAAATTATTAATAATGCGTATCACTACAAATATATCATGCACTGCAAATGAGACTAACAGTATTATGCCAACGCCAATGATTCTAGCTTCTTTGTTTCCGCGAATCGAATAGACAACGACTTGGTATATATAATGAATAAATCCAAGAAGTAAAAATATATCAAAAGGAATGAGAGTCTTCCAAATTGGAAATATTTTAAGTAAATCTAGCAATAGAGATATCGCTGCATAAAAACCAAAGAAATATCTTAAAATACGGGATAATACATTGAGCCTCGATTGAACAATTGATTCGAGAATATATAGACATCCGATAGGCGCTAGATAAAGGGAAATATATTCAATTCTAAGTCGCCATGGCACAGTGGGCAAAACAAATTGAGAAATTAAATTGATATTAAAAAGCCAGATTCCAATGAAAATATAAAAGGAAGCGATTGCCAGATAAAGTTTTTCTCTTCTAGAAAATAGGAAGACTAATAAAAATACGATTCCAAGAAGTAGGCTAACTACAACTACACTCACACTCGGTAATCCTTCCAATATCATATCTTTGTAAATCTCATCTTTATTTCCAATGCTCACAGAAGGAAATCCAATATAAGCTCCGCTATAGACTTTAAAGTAAATATAAGATTCGGAAGAATTTCCAGACAAAGATACGATATGCGGTATCCATCCTAAAAATTTGGCTGGTTCAAATTGGGACTTATCAGAAAATTTATAAATTTCTTGATTATTTGAATAGATTGAAATAGAAAAAATACTTTTACCAACTAGTAGAGTTGGCTCTTTTAATTCGAATGCCGGAACCTTCACTCTAAGAAGATGAGTTTTTTCCCTTTCAAGTGCTGTTCCCTGTTTGTATTCTTTCCAACCTGCTAAATCGCTTATATTTTTTGGTAAATTCTCATCTAAATTAATTTCAGAATTTTCTAAAATTTCCCAATGATCTCTTAAGATAATTGTGTCTGCCTGCAAGGAAAAGGCTAAAAGAAACAATGGAACAATAAAAGAATACAATAAACTTTTCCAAATAAAATCTATTCTTTTTAGAAATAAAATAAAATTCATTGCGAACTCCAAATCTTTGCTTATCTTTTTCAAATATTTTTGATGTAATTAAAATTTAACCACTTTAACTGATTTAAAACTTCCATGGTATTCTAATCTCATGACAGACAAATCATCTGTTAACTCACCAGTTTGTAGGATAATATCAATTATCTGGTCTAATTTTCCTTCTGATTGTTCAACTGTTTTCACAAATATTTTTTCATCAAAGTTTAAAACTTTATTATTATCTTCATCTAATATCAAGATATCATCTCTACCGTCAGAGCCAATGATAACAACATCGCCTTTCACTAGTTGTGTTTCGCGAATCTGAGGAGGAGAGTCTATCATTTCTGCACCTACTTTAAAATCGGGTTTTTCTTCTGTAATAAAGTCTGCTTTTTTATCTCTATAAAGAACTGCTTCTGGATGCTCGGCGTTAATATGAATAAATCTTCCCGAAACTTCTTCTAATAGTCCTAGAAAAATAGAAACCATCATGCTACCTGTAAAACTAACAAACACAGTCTGTAATTCATTGTGAACAACAAGGAGCCAATCTTCTGGCTCTAAATTTTTCATACCTTGCGAATTTTGTGTTCTTTTAATAATTGATTGAAATAAACTACCTAAGACTAAAATTCCTCCGCTTCCTTGCAAAGATTTCCCCATTGCATCTGAATTTAGAACTACAGTGTAATCTTTATTTACCAGTTGAACTCGAATGGTAGTGCAATAGTCACCACCTATTTCATGACGCTTGTTTTTAAATTCAAAATCCTTTTTTTGAATTACTTTGTATTCTACTTTGACACGGGGTGTATTAAATCCAGGATGCGATAGTGGCTCTACTAAAAGGGTAGACAAAAAATAATCCGCATCTTGTTTTTTCTTCAGAGCATGGACTTCATCTAAACTTTCTTTGAGCTCTTTAGTTCTCAATTCCACTTTTACTTCTAGATTTTTTGCATAGTCTTCTAATTGCTCCTGTGCGCTATCAATTGAGGATACCATCTTGTTAAATGAATTTGTCAGGTATCCTATTTCATCTAACACATCTACTTTGACCTGTGTTTTTAAATTTCCATCGTTGATTTCTTTTACGCCTTCTAAAAGATTTCGAAGAGGTAAAACCAGGTTAATCCTAAAGAAGAGAGGAAAGATTGTGAGCACTATGAATACAACGAATAAAATTGTAATCACTTCTACAAAAACTACATCATGTATTATCTTACGATAATTCAAATAACTAAATCCAAATTCATAAAGGTTCTCTGCACCGTTTGAATCTACTTCATTTAAAACGTAATAAACAAATCGACTATCACCTAACTGTCTATAATATCTAGATTTTATTTTAAGTTGAGTCTCCCTAATATTTTGAAAGGCTTTTTCTTTTGCTTCTTCTTGTGATAATTTTTGATTTTGGTTTTGAATTTTTCTACTGAATGCTTTTAGATTAAAATCTAATTCTTCTTCATCACTTTTCTGAAATAAGTCATCTCGCAAATTATCATCTTTTTTCATTGCTAGTTTATATTCCTGGCTATAAAGACCCGTTGTATTGTTCCGATATGCGATATATTCAATGGATTTTGGATAGGCTCTATTCTCTCTCCAGCCTGGACTGGAAAAGACTCCTTCTATAATGGCTATGTTTTCAGCATCATAACTTTTCTCAGTATAAGAAATCGACCTTGCTCCCATAAGACTGGAAACAACTAATAGAAATACAAGTGCTACTCCTACAATTTTTACCATGAAGGTTATATTTTTGCGGCTGTTATTTACATAGACAACAGTATAAGAAAGGTATACAAGCATTAGCCCCGTGCTCATTAAAAAATTCATAGCAGTGTGAGAAATAAAACTAGAATACCAACCAACAACAACTAGCATGTTAATGACTAACTCAAAAAAAGTTAAAACTAAAAAGGAACGAACTAGCTTACCATCTCTAGAAAGAGGAAAAAATATTCTCGCAAAGAATCGAATCAAGATAGATTTCTCATTGTATTCTTCTTTCGTGTGTTGCAAGACCTGACGTATCAATACAACAAAGATCCACAAGAAAAAAAGAGAAGTAAGCATTGGAACTAGTTGCGAAGTATAATTAGAAGCATAGATATGATTCTTAAAAATAAAACGATAGCCTGCTTCTTGTGCTTTCGTGCTGTATTGAATTTGTGCAAACAAGTAAAGAAGAATACCTATAACTAAAACAATCCTTGGTTCCTGTTTGTTTAATTTATCGGGAAGATAGTATGCGAATTGAACTTTGGAAAAAACAGCGAGCACTATTAAGCAGGCGATGTGCCAACCTATTGCGGCTATCGGATGGTCAATTCCATATCCTATTAAGTAACCAATATTAAATAAAGTTAGAGATATAAAAGTAAAAGCGAGGTATTGAGCAGTTCTTTCTTTTTTACTAATGACAAGTAAGAAAATACTAATTAGAAATGTCAGGATTGTCGGAGCAACTCTGTCATAAAAATTTGAACTTAGTAATATATTAAAATTCCCCATACAAATCCTTAATTAAAAAGAACCTATTTTCAAATATTTATCAAAAAAATTGAAAGTAGATCTATTTGCGTGATTCTGTGATTTTTTTTTCGAGTAAATTAGAAACAAGTATTTAAAAATTAGAAATTAACTTTCTAGTAAAATATACTAGTCGTTTGTTCTTTTATTCAGGAAACAATAGATATTCTCTGATTAGTTTTTGATTAAAACAAAGCGATTTTGAATCAAGAATCTGAAGGAGTTTTTAAATCAGTTTAGGTTCCGTTTGACTATCCAAAATTCGAATAATCTTCTATTAAAAATTCCTAATTGTCAATAGATTTGTCTTAACAATTTACTTAGCTTTTAAAGTATTGTTTTATTGATAGGTAAACTATGCTTTTAGCGATTCGGAAATTCCCCTTGAAACACTTGACTTTTACAATTCAGCCGATCTTACCGAGAAAAACTCTTTCTTGGAGCAAGATTTTTCTATTTTGCGTTTTGTTTGCTTTTTTTTCGAGCAATTCCCTTTTTTCCCAGGCTCATAATTGGAATTCACCTTCTGAAGTTGTGAAAAATGTAAAAAAGAAATTTGCAGAACTCAAATCTTATACGGCTGATTTTAAAATTCAGACTGTGAATAACAAGAAGACTAGTAGTATGAAGGGCAAAGCTACTTACAAAGCACCCGGCAAAATTCGCTATGAATTTGCAGAGCCCGATGGGGATTTGATTGTTTCCGATGGCAAAACACTCTGGATTTATATTAAAAAAATCAATGCTGTTGGTAAGCAGGATTTAGAAATTAATAAGCAAAATACTTCTGGAGAGCCAATTTTCCAGTCTGCTTCACCGGCCGGATTGAATAGACTTTTTAGAAAATACCATTATAAATTTGATACTATCTCCCAACCTAGAAATGCGAATAACGACGGTAAGTCTTATTTTGTTTTATCTCTTGAACAAAGAGAGAAGATTGGTGGATTTGAAAATATGCTTTTATTTATTGATGCTGAAACGTATCTAGTAAAAAAATCAATTGCAACCGATTCACGTGGAAAGCAAACCACGATAGAATTTGTAAATATGGTTCTTGATCCTGAAGTGGAAGATGGAACTTTTAATTATCATATCAGCGGAAATTCTAAAATTGTAAACAATCCTTTAGTAAGCGATAATCAATAAAATATCTGTTTGGAGATTTCAGTGAGCACTAATAAAAGAGTAGGACAAATTCTAAGAGAAGTAAGAGAAGAAAAAAATCTTTCTGTAAAAGATGTTTCTCGTGATACAAATATAGCTATAAAATTTGTAATTGCATTGGAAAATGAAGATTATGCTCAGTTTCCGGCTGAGACATTTACAATCGGTTTTTTAAAAAACTATTCCGATTATTTAAAATTGGATACAGCTGGTATGATGAATCTATATAGAGGTGAGCAACTTGTTGAGTCTCAACAACCTCTAGAAGAATTAACCAAGCCAACAGTCAAAATGATTGCTTTAGAACTTAAGTCTAACAAGCTTTTGCCTCTCGGGATTATTCTTGGTGTTTGTCTGGCTGTTTCTTTGGTTTATTATTTTTCTGAAAACAGTGATTCCTCTGCAACGGTTGAATCAAATACACCCGTTGAAACAACAGAAAATCCTAATCCAGTGAATCCTTCTCTCATTCCTGATATTTCTTACATCCAGCAATCGGTGCCTGAAAATTCAAGTGTTCCATTTACACTAACTCCAGAGCAGGGATTTAAATTCAGCGTTAACAATCAACAATGTAAGATATTCATTAAAGGTGTAAAAAAAGTCGATGGAGAAAATTTTGCCACGATTGGTTTTAATATTTTTCCTGAGAAGAAAGTATATACCTTTGATTCAAAGGTTGGTTCTGAATCTGTTCTAAGTTATAACAATCCGGAGCTAACCTCTCTTCGCCGCGAAATAAAAATTGTTACCCAGGCTGTTACTGATAATTCTGCAAAGATTATGGTGCGCCTAAGTGGAGAAGCAAAACCGGACAGTAATAACAAACCAATTGGGGATGTCCCAATTCAAGTTACACTTTATTTTATTCGTTCTAGCTATGTAGAATTTATCATTGATGGACAGACCGGTGAACGCGGGTTAGTCTCATCAGGAGAAACAAAACAACTCGAAGCACGCGATAGACTCGAAATCAAAGTAGGGGATGGCGGTGCGGTTGAGATGATTCAAAACGGAAAAGAGAAAGTAAAATTGGGAAGACCGGGAAGACTTGCTAAAAAGATTTTCTTAAAAGCCCCGAGTCCTTACGACAATACCCAGTTTATAATTAAAGAGCTTGGAGAATAAGCTTGAAATCTAGCTTAAAGGAAAAAAAAGAATCGACTACAAAATCTTTCTACATCACTACACTGGGATGTCCTAAGAATACCGCCGATTCTTTACATATGGAAAAGTCTCTCCTAGAAGAGGGGCTTACTCCTGCGAAGACTCCCGAAGAAAGTGATTTTCATTTAATCAATACTTGCACATTTATTCAATCAGCGACTGAAGAAACGATTGATACAATTCTAACCGCTGGAAAAATTAAACGACAGGCAGAGCAGAAGCTAGTCGTAGTTGGCTGCTTTGCAGAGCGTTATCCGAAAGAGATAAGAGGCGATATGCCCGAAGTCGATTTAGTTTTTGGAACAGGTCGATATAGCCAGGCAGGCAAAATAATCAAAGAACAATTTCCACAGGACTTTGTAAACTTTGCAGATGTAAATGTTTCTTTACTGGACAGGGATAATTTTATCTCTTCCTTTAATTCTCCTAAGCCGTATTCTTTTATTAAAGTATCGGATGGATGTAATCGGGGATGTCATTTTTGTATTATTCCAAAGTTACGCGGCGAATTTAGAGATCAGCCAGAAGACAAAATCTACGAAGACAGTCTACTTGCTGTTAAGCGTGGTTCTAAAGAAATCTGCATCGTGTCTCAGGATACTGTTTTTTATGGGCGTGACACCGATAAGTTAAAGGACTTATTAAATAAAATCACCGAAATCAATGGTCTAGAGATTTTACGGTTACTCTATCTTTACCCGGATAAGAAAACAGAAAAACTAATTGATTTATTTCTTACCAATCCAAAAATCGCACCTTACTTAGAGTCTCCAATTCAACATGTGTCCGAGAGAGTTCTAAAGTCTATGAATAGAACTGGCTCGTATTCTTTCTTTAAGGATTTATTCACAAAAGCCAGACAGGTAAAAGATTTGGAAATTCGCACATCTCTTATCATGGGCTACCCGGGAGAAACCGCAAGCGATGTAGATGAAGTTTTACGATTCATTGAAGATGTAAAACCAGAAAAACTAGCTCTCTTTGCATTCTCACCACAGGAAGGAACAAAAGCGGGCGAGTTAAAAATGGATGTAAGTAAAAAAGAAGCTGCGCGTCGTGTTAACCTTGTAAGAGAAGCACACCTTAAAGTTTTAAAAGACATTCACCTTTCTAGAATTGGAAAAATATATCCTGCAATTGTTGATACGATAGAAGATGGAGTTGCGGAAGTCAGAAGATTTCAAGATGCACCTGAAATTGATGAGACTGTTTACGTTCCAAATTCAACATTGAAAATCGGACAAATTGGTCGGGTAAAGATTAATTCTTTCTCTGAATATGATATGGATGGAAGTTGGGAATCTTGATTTTATGTTGAAGGCTAATTTTAATTTACCCAATGTATTAACTGTTCTTCGTGTTTTACTCGTTCCGTTCTTTATCTATTTTTTAATTCAGGACGATTTTTTTTTTAGACTCTATGCACTCATTATTTTCTTACTTGCCTCTTTTACAGATTTAATTGATGGATACCTTGCTAGAAAATGGAAACAAGAGACTGAGTTTGGAAAATTTTTAGATCCACTAGCTGATAAGATACTCGTCGTTAGCTCCTTTTTAACTTTTATTTTACTTGATGAGCAAATTGAGCTCTGGATGGTATTACTCATTATCCTCAGGGATATGCTTATTACTTCTCTTCGATGGCTTGCCATTCGGTCCGGAACATCTCTTCATACTACGATGATGGGAAAAATTAAGACAACATTTCAAATGGGGGCAATTTTTGTTATCCTCGTTTTATTTATTGCAGTGTCTACCAAGCAAAGAAATGCAATCAATGAAATGTATGAGCTCGGACAGGCTAATGGCAAATCAGGATACACAATCGCTTACGAAAATTATACAATCTTCATGAAAAGCCCGCAGGAGTTTACAATGCATAACTTCAATTGGCTTGATTCTGCTGCTACGTTTTTGCCTTATTATGTTATGTTAATTACAACTTTTGTAACTGTATTATCCGGACTCAGATATATTGTTACAAATTATGAACTATTAAATCCAATTACTATTTTAAAATTGATCAGGAGAAAAAATTGAATCTTAACCTATTACTCCAAAAATCCGTCGCGGGAAATTCACTCACGGAAGAGGAAGCTTATTTTTTTATGATCTCAATCATGAAAGGAGAGGTAACAGATATTATGCTCTCCTCATTTCTGACATCCATTCGAATGAGAGTTGAAACCTCGGATGAATTAGTCGGATTTGTAAGAGCGATGAGAGATTCCTGTGTAAAGCCGCCAACTGGAAAATTTGAATTTGATTACCTTGATACCTGCGGGACGGGCGGCGATGAAAAAAAATCCATCAATATATCGACTTTATCTGCACTCACTCTAGGCTCAATGGGAATTAAAATTGCAAAGCACGGTAACAGGTCAGTATCCTCACTCTGCGGCTCTAGTGATTTATTAACTGCACTTGAATACAATGTCACTGTCAATCACGAAGAAGCAGAAAAAAGACTGATAGAAAAAGGATTTACATTTCTATTTGCTCCTCACTGGCATCCTTCTATGAAATTTGCTGCTGAGACTCGTAAACAATTAGGATTTAGAACTGTTTTTAATATTCTTGGACCGATGAGTAATCCTTTCAGCCCCGGGTTTCAAATTCTTGGAGTTTATTCCCAGGAATTATTACCAAAAGTTATGCATGTTTTAACCAGGCTTGGAACTAAAGCGGCTATTGTTTGTAATTCGCTAGACGGGTTTGATGAATTTTCAATATTTGAGGATACGAAGTATTTGCTTTATCAAAACGGAGAAGTGACCGAGCATCTATTTAGTCCGAATTCTCTTAGGCTGGAAAACCTTAGCGATAATGAAATATTTTGTCAAACCAAGGAAGAAGCAGTAAGTTTATCTACAAAAATTCTTTCTGGAAAAGTTTTAACAGGATCCCACGCAGTTGCTCTGAACGCAGGTGCCGGTCTTTTTTTAATGGGAAGAGTTTCAAATATATTGGAAGGGTATCAATCCGCTTTAGGTCATTTGAAATCTGGAATTGTATTAGAATACTTTAATTCTTTAAAAAATTAATGACTGACATTTGGGAAAAATGAAAGTGGTAATACCTACCAGATATTTTTGAAAATAGAACAAGGAATTTAGAATGTATTTAATAGCAACCATGCAATTTTTTTTATTTTTAGCGCAAGAGGGAGGGGATGCAAAATCTTCTTTGTCCGCTTTAATCTTATTTCCGATAATGCTAGTGATCATGTATTTTCTTGTGATTCAACCACAAAGAAAAGAAGAGAAAAATAAAAAGGCTATGATTGCAGCTTTAGTAAAAGGGGATTCTGTTATCACATCTAGCGGAATTCATGGAAAAGTTGTCGAATTCAAAGACAATAATGAAACAGTTGTTTTAAACGTAGCAAAAGATACAAATATCACATTTAGCGCGAGCACCATTTTAAAGAAAAAGTCTTAATATGAGAATTCCTCTTCCAAATAGAAAAATGAATCCTTCTTTCCCTAAAGGAAATTTATTTTCAATGATTAGAAATTCAATTCGATATTCCTTTGTTTTACTTGTAAGCTTATCAATTACATTTAGTAATTATGCACAGGATGATGATTCAGATTTCTTAGATAAGGTATTGGAAGACAAAACAAAAAAAACAGAGCCCAAAAAAGTATCTAACCAAAACCAAACTGCACCCGGACTAAAAGATAAAAAGAAAAAAGGTGTAAATGGAAAGAATGGGAAAAAAACTGCAAAGACAGCAGCGAAAATTGATCCAAACAAAAAACCTGCTAAGACTTTTGTTCCCATTGCAAATCCAACAGAAGCGAATAATCCAAATAATCCTCAACACTTAAGTAATAATAAACTCAATCTCGAATTCTGGATGCATGAAGAATTGACTATGAATTCGGAAAATATTCCAGGCTTGGAGCCAGAAACGGTTCAAAATAATCCAAATCCAACAAATCCTTTCATTGCAAATAATACGACAGAAAAGCCTGCTGAGAAAAAAAATCCAGAGAAACCGGTCGAGAAAGAATCCAAGCCGAATGCATTTCTTACATTTTTAAACGATTACAAAAAAACCATATTTATATTTGCCGCTATTATAATTTTCGCAATCTACCGACTGAGGTATGTAGGTCCGCGGGATTATAATAATTCTAGCAGAATATTTAGCAAATTCAGAAACAAATAAATAACAAACATAGGAGTTAGAATTGAAATCTTCATCCTGGGTACTATTACCCATAACAATTTTACTATTGTCTCTCGTAATTTTATTTCCAAATTTTGCGGTGAGAGAATTAGAGTTACACATTAGCCCATCTGTAGCCGGAATGTCTGACGCAGAGAAAAAAAATCTATTGGATAGATTCCAAGAAAAATGGAAATCAGAATACAATACACAAAATGCATTAAAAATAGAACCTGATCCATCCCTCGGAATTCCGAAAGAAAATTTCTTTCTTGTCACAGGACGGTTTATTACTTCAGCAAAAATAAATCAGATTTCACAAGAAAATATAAATTTATTCTTAGAGTCAAAGAACAATCTTCGCCCAACACCGATTGAAAAATTTCTTAAAAATGGAAAGTCTATGACTATTAAATTAGGCTTAGATTTACAGGGTGGGATGCGAGTTGTGATGAAAGGAGATTTTGAAAACTATGTTTCAAAACTTCGAGATATCTATTCCAAAGAAATATCAGATCTAAAAGCAACGATAGCCGCAACAGATAAGTCAAAAGAAGAAAAAGACAAAGCAACTGCTCGACTAAAAGACATAGAAGATAGCTTTATCTTAACTGAATCTAGAAAAATTATAGAGCTAGAAAAAGCGAAGCTAATCATAGATAACCGCTTAACAAATCAGAATTTAACAGAGCCACAGGTTCGTATTCAAAAAGATCAAGACTCTATTGAAGTTTCTCTCCCCGGCGTTGCAAATTCTTCCCAAATCCTAGAAATCTTACAAAATACTGAGACTGTAGAATATCGTCTTGAAGAGCCACAGGGTCAGGGGAATTATTCTGCATTAATAGAAAAAGCAGAGCAAGAGTTAATGGCACAGGGAAAAAGAGAAGAGACTGAGATCGTTCAATTTCAAAAAATTGTGGCAAGTCGTCCTGGAAAAAAAGTAAGAGATGAATTTTTATTTAAAATGGAAGAAAAATATAAGATTCCAAGAGACAAATACAAATTATACGCTTACTATGCAAGAGGGAATAAGCCTAATTCACCGCTCTTACCGAGAAGATTTATTGTATTAGAGAAAGCCATTGCGCTTTCAGGAAATGATTTAACCGATGCAAGACCTTCTTTTAATTCAAACAATTATGGTTGGACAGTTTCCTTTTCTCTAACTCCGGCTGGAACTGAAAAGTTTTTAGAAGTCACAAAAAATAACAAGGGAAGAAATCTTTCTATCATCTGGGGAGACCAGGTTATTTCAAACCCAACCATTAATGAGCCGATTGCAGGAGGACATGCAGAAATTTCTGGAAGCTTTAACCAGGAAGATGCAATACAACTTTCTAATATCATTAGCGAAGGTGCTCTTCCAATTCCTCTTTCAGTTTTGGAAATGCGTTTTATTGGACCAACACTTGGTATTGAATCTATTGAAGTTGGTTTGAAATCAGTTATGTGGGGGTTTATGCTTGTTATTCTTTACATGCTATTCTATTATAAATTAGCAGGTTTTGTAGCGAATGTATCTCTCATTACAAACTTGGTAATACTCATGGGTCTACTTTCTCTCATGGACTTTACGCTTACACTTCCCGGTTTTGCGGGGATTATTTTAACTGTTGGTATGGCAGTGGATGCAAACGTAATTATCTATGAAAGAATCAAAGAAGAGTTAATTGCCGGTAAGCCGCTTCCTGTAGCTGTAACGCAGGGTTTTGAAAATGCGTTCTGGACAATTTTTGATAGTAATATCACAACTCTTATTTCGGGGATACTCATGATTCGTCTCGGAAATGGACCTATCAAAGGTTTTGCTATTACACTTTGTTGGGGTATCATTACATCAATGTTCACATCTTTACTTCTTAGTAGAGTATTGCTAAATATTCTCGTAAACGATGTTGGAATTAAGAAGCTTAGACTTGGCTTCAGAAAATACGAGGTTAAAAATGTTTAATTTTAATTTTTCAAAATATAAATACCTTTCGATTGGACTCTCTATCGCTTGTATCATTGCAGGGTTTATTTATACATTTACAGTTCATAAAGGCTTTGCTCACTCCCTCGATTTTAATGGTGGATTACGAGCAGTAGTCGTTCTAGACAAGAGTATTGGAAGAGCAGATATAGAAAAGTTCTTCAAAGAGAAAGAAATTGAAGCCATTGTAATTCAGTTGGATAAAGAAAAGAACCACTATCAAATTGATATAGGTCTTGGTGCAGTTCCAAAAATTGAAGAATACAATAATATCAATAAACCAAAAAATACTGAATCAAATGCTGTCGCTAAATCAAGAGTAACCATTGACGAATTGATTTTTATGTTAACGCATGGATTCAAAATTTCAGAAGAAAGCATTTTAAGTGCAGATCAAGTAGGAGCAGTAGTAGGGGGAGAATTAACTTCAACAGGTATAACATTACTTTTTTCTACGCTTGCTATTATGACCGTGTATTTGAGTTTTCGATTCCAGTTTAAGTTTGCACTTGCAGCGTCGGTAGCGCTAATTCACGATTTGTTGTTTGCACTTGCGGTGATTGGAGTATTTCAAATTAAGCCAAGTGTTCCAATTATTGCAGCTCTGTTAACACTCTTTGGATATTCTATTAACGATACAATTGTGATCTTTGATAGAATTAGAGAAAATTCAAATTCAAAAGTAAAAGTGTCTACGGGAACTATGATCAATCTTTCTATCAATCAAACTCTCGGTAGAACTATTAACACATCCTTTACCACTTTGATTTCTATTGTTGCACTTATTATCGGAGGGGCAGTGGAACTTTACGATTTTGCATTCGTATTAACGTTTGGAATTATCATTGGAACCTATTCTTCTATTTTTATCGCTTCCCCGATTATTGAGATTTACAATCTAATCTTTCAAAAGGATACAATATAGATTGTCTATATAAAAGAATTTCTCACGAGGAGAAAAGAGTTTAAGCAGAATTTTTGTGCTAAGACTCTTTTCTCTCTGACATTTAAGTTTGGTTTTACGATTTATCTATTTGAAAATACTTTTTACTAAGTTTGAATTTTATAATTTAGTCGTTCTAAATTTTTTTTTGTTTCTTTTTACAGTCATTTTAGTTACAGTTAGCTAATGAATTATCCTCAGTCTTTTCCATCGATACTTGAACGATTAAATAAGCTTTCGTTTTTGGCAATGGGATATTCCACACCAAATCCGCCTGTGGCATGCTTAATCACAGATTTGGAAGGAAATATTTTAAGTGAAGGGTTTACTCAGAGAGCAGGTGAAAATCATGCTGAGCGAGAGGCTTATCAAAGTTTTGCGCTAAAATTTTCTGATGCAAAGAGTATCCCCCATTTAGTTTTTGTCACTCTTGAGCCCTGCACTCATTTTGGAAAAACACCACCCTGTATTGATTTAATTTTAGAGTATAAGCCGGTTTGCGTTTACTATGGATTAACCGACCCAAATCCACTTGTTAAAAATAGAGATGGAAAAAAAGAATGTAAAATCGCAGGTATTGAATTTATAAAAAGTCCAGAAATTGAAAGGTTAGGATTGGAATATTTATCTGGATTTATTTCCAGAATAAATAATAAAAGACCCCAAGTTTTTATTAAGTCTGCGCTATCTCAAGAAGGATTTTATGCAGACTTGGAAAAATCTAGAATTTTTCTTTCAAATGAAAAATCTAATGAAGTCACTCAAATGCTTAGGGCTAAACTAGATGCGGTCATAGTCGGTCCTATTACGGTATATGTGGATTATCCGGGTCTTGACTTTAGAGGTTTTGAAAAAAAACCAGGCGAGCAAAATATATTTCAAAATACAAAATCTAATGCGCCAGAAACAAAATTCAATTTTACAGAAACCCTAATTCCCTTCACTTTTGAATCTAGTTCCAAAGACTGGCATAACACAAAGCTAACAGAATATCAACCTTATAGAGTCTTTGTTTTAAGCTTAAAAAAAATTCCGGATCAATTATTTTTTAAAAAGCAATCAGTATTATCAGAAAAATTTGGAAAAGAAAAGACTCTGTTTTTTCTTTTAGATCACGAAGACGAAAACTTTACTCATGAGAAGTATTGTTCGATTATGAGAGAAATTTCCTCTCAAGAATTAATCATTGTCAAAAATAAATCTGAGCTTTTAGATCGGCTATTTGCAAAGTTTTCAGAATTATCTTTAAATACCGTTTTAGTTGAAGGTGGAAATTTATTGTATAAAATATTTTCTGAAAAAATGGAAGCAAAGGATTTAATATACTTTATTCGATCTAATAAACATATCGAGAAGGGTATCTCTCCTGAAATTGATTTATTAAATTTAAAAAAGCAAATTGAAATACAAATTGATACAGATACTTGGGAAATTTACGGAGTTTAAAAATGTTTACAGGATTAATTGAAGCTACAGGAATTATAAAAGAAAAAAAAGAAACCAATGATGGGATGGTTTTTCAAGTAGAGGCAAATTTAGAAAAAAATGATCTAAAATTGGGTGACTCTATTTCAATTAATGGAGCCTGCCAGACCGTAACAGAGTTAAATCATGATAAGTCGCAATTCAAATATTATTCATCTTACAAAACACTTGAACTTACAAATTTTAGATTCTTAGAAATCGGAAGTAGGGTTAACCTTGAAAGATCTGTAACCTTTGGAGCTAGAATGGGCGGTCATTTAGTGCAGGGGCATGTGGATGGAGTGGGCGTTGTTAAAAAACGTTATGCGAAAGATGCTGGTGCAGTCGAAGTATTTGAAATTGAACTTCCTCTTGAACTTTGTAAATATGTTGTTGAGCGGGGAAGCATTGCAGTGGATGGTATTTCTTTAACGGTGGTTTCAATGAAGGGAAGAATCTTAGAACTTGTTTTAATTCCGGAGACTATTTTTAAAACTATAGCAGGCGAATGGACGAGCGGTAAAATCGTTAATTTAGAAACTGATATTATCGCTCGCTATGTAGAGAAAATGTTACCAAATTGAATTTATCAGCGGGTGATCTTAATTACCCGCAATAATTAAATACTTATCTTTTACCTAATAATTCATCAATATCAGAATCATCTTTATCTTCAAATTTGTTCTTAAATTCATCGTTTGTCATGATCTGAAAAAATAAATCCAGCTTTGCTAGCTTAAAAACATTTAGAATCATTGGTTTTAAACCAACTAAAATAAGGACTCCTTTTTGATTCTTGATACTATTGAGTGACTTTATCAAGCATCCTATGCCAGAAGAGTCGATATAATCTAGTTTATTCATATCAATAGCAAGAGTTCCAGGTTTTGATTCCAATTGTTTATTGTAAAGGGTTTCAAATTCCTCAGTGTTTTCGATGTCAAACTTTCCGTATATTTCTATTACCTTGACATTACCAATATTATTTAACTTTAGCTCCATTCCTGTATATCCTTTCAGTAAATCAGCCTTAAAAACTAACCTATTTGACTAAGCATAATTATAACAGATAGAAAATCAATAGGTTTTTTTTATAGTTCAAAACTCTTTAGTTTAAGGCATGGTTAAAGTATGATACAACCAATTGAGAAAGCAATCGAAGAAATTAAGGCTGGCAAGATGATAATTCTTGTTGATTCAGAGGATAGAGAAAACGAAGGGGATCTTGTAATCGCCGCTGAATTTGCTGATAAAAACGCTATAAACTTTATGGCAACCCATGGACGCGGGCTTATATGTATCCCAATGACAGAGGAAAGGCTGACTAGGTTAGAACTTTCCAGAATGGTTGCATCAGGTGGAGATCACCATGGAACAGCATTTACTGTCTCCGTTGATGCTAAAAAAGATGTTACAACAGGAATTTCCGCTGGTGACCGAGCAAAAACGATTGAAGTCCTTATTGATGAGAAAACAAAACCAGAAGATCTAATGAGACCTGGGCATTTGTTTCCTTTGCAGGCTGTAAAAGGAGGAGTCCTTAGGAGAGCAGGACATACTGAGGCTTCGGTTGATCTTTGTTTACTTGCTAACTTAAAGCCAGCTGGTGTGATTTGTGAAATCATGAATGAAGATGGAAGCATGGCTCGTATGAATGATCTAGGAAAATTTGCAAAGACGCATGGCCTTAATATTTATACAATAGAAGATTTAATACGGTATCGAAGAACTAAAGACAAATTGATTCATATGGAAGCAGAAGCCAGACTTCCAACAGAGTATGGAGAATTTTTGATCAAAGCTTACACCACTGAAATTGACGACAAAACTCATGTTGCCCTTGTAAAAGGAAATATTGATAAAATGGATGATGTGCTTGTTCGTGTTCACTCGGAATGCTTAACGGGGGATATATTCATGAGTAACCGCTGTGATTGTGGACCACAATTACATGCTGCCCTAAAACAAATTGAAAAAGAAGGAAAAGGTGTTCTTGTCTATATGCGTCAGGAGGGACGGGGAATAGGTCTTGTAAATAAATTAAAGGCTTATGCATTTCAAGATACAGGACTTGATACGGTTGAGGCTAATGAGAAATTGGGCTTTGCACCTGACTTACGGGATTATGGAATTGGGGCTCAGATATTACGGGATATAGGCGTAGAAAAAATGAGGATAATGACAAATAACCCTCGTAAGCTAGTTGGACTGGAAGGATATGGATTAGAAATTACAGGTCGAGTTCCACTTGAAATTGAATCAGTAGAGGAAAATCATCAGTATCTTCTCACCAAAAAAAATAAGCTGGGACATATTCTGGGGATTCATTGAGAAAAGTTAATTTTCTCGCATCCTGCTTTTGAAATTCAATTCGTAAATTATTGGCTAGAGCTTTTTCTTTTGCTTTTTTTTACTGAGATTCAGAGAAGTCAACGCCAATAACATTGTAACCTCTTTTTGTCATTTCAATGGTATGTCTTCCTGTTCCACATCCAATATCTAGAATTTTTTTTTGCATTTAGATTTGTAGGCAAAATATTCCATGCAAAATATGAATTTAATAATTTAACATTATTAAAAAATAAATACGTTGTTCAATATATATTTAAATTTTTTAAATATAGAAGGAGAACTGAATTTTGACTCGGGTAGCTCAAGTCGATACAACACTGTTTGGTTTAAGTTAACTAGGTCACTATGATGTATTTCCAGGATATTTTCATTTGCATAGTATTCTGGATTTATTTCTTGTAGGATTTTTATTTCTCTATCATATTTTTCTATGAGGTATGCTTTGATTGATAATTGATTTAAATGTTTTACGCTTGGAAATTCTACTCTGTATAATATCTTAGCGAGGTAAGTTTTATCCATATTGGGTCTGTCTGTGTAGAGATAGAGTATTTTATTTTCTGTAAATAATTCTTTTTTTACGAATTGACCAATTGTTTTATAGAGAAACAAAATATCATTTGAATTTTTGCTTTCTATTTCTGTAAGCGAATAATCAGAATTTACCGTAAAAGCATTTTCAGGTAAATGTAAAATTAATTTCTCATTCCAAATTGATGATAAAGAATTGCCCCCAATATAAGAATATGATTCGCCAAAGTATTCGGCAAAAGAATCGAAATTATTGGGTAGATCGAGTCTTCTATTTATTTGTGAATAATTTCCATTAGACTTAAAATTATATTTAATCTTAGATAGAATCTCGGTATCTTCTTCTAATTTTAGATTTGCTTCGATTGAAAAAATTCCATCAACTTTTTCGGGAAGAGCAGGTTCTTTCAAAAAAGTAGGAATTCCAATATTTATATAAAAATTTGTAAGAACTATGGAATCATCCGCTTTAGATATCTCGGCTTGAAAAAATCCTTTTGATTGTTTAAATTCTATTTTATTTTCAATTAATCCCAGTTCAAATTCTGAATTTGATTGGAGTGTCGTGACTTCAAATTTAGGAGCTAATCCTTTTTCAAATTCTAAAGAAATTTTTGTTTTGTTATTTGCAATTTCTTCGTATGACTTCCAGAAAAAGATTGCTTCCTTATTTAAAAATGTATATGGCTTTTCGAGGAGATAATTAAGAGTAAACTCATGAATATTTGCACCCGGCTCTTTAAAGTTGATTTCTACTTTGTTTTCTAAAAAATCAGCTTTGTATTGATTATTTCCTTCTAATTGTAAGCTTGTAACTCTCCAATCCTGCACAAGAGAATCAGATTTAAATTTTATATCTCGCACATAGACACTATGGTATTTTTGTTTTAATCTGATTTTAAAATATTCTTTAAAATTTACTTTGCCGTCTTTTAAAAAATGAAATTTCATTTCATGTTTTAATATCTCCGGTCTATAGGTTTTATGGCGAGTGGGAGCTTCTTCTTTTTCCCTTTGTATTTGTTCTTTTTTATCTTTAAAATTTTTAAGTTCGTTTGCTCTTCTTTTTTCCGAATCTTTTTGCGCATTCGTTTTAGGATGCTTTATGCGATAGTCATCAGAAAGAATAGGAAGAATTAAAAGGAAAAATAGAAAGCAAACGATTTTGTTTTCTATCTTTTCGCGATGTAAAAAGAAGTTTATTTTTAACACAATTTAAGCTTTGGCTATAGAGTATTAGCCACTAAAAATTATCGAGAAGAAATCTTAGCTTCTTCTTTTTCAAGGGCAGCCATCGCATATTTCATTTTCTCTTGGGTATGGACTAAATCGATAAGAAATGTAGATAGGCTTTGTTGGTCTACATAGTCCAACTTGGCTATTTCGAGAAGAATTACATCGAGTGTCATGTTACTGTCCATAGGGAAAATTTGTGAAATAGAAAAATAAAGTCAAGGCGTTTTTAAAAAATTGGATTTTTCCAGAGCCCTGTTTCGATTGTGCTATAAAGATAATAGGTGCTTCCAATAAGCATAAAATGGTAAATATCATTATGATATTTGTGTTTATGAAGAAATTGAATTTTTGAAAATACTATCCATAGTAGATTGGACATGAGCAAATAAAACCAGGCAAGACTTAATTGTTCTCTAGTTACTATCGCACAAGCAGTATGAACGATGGTAAAAGCCGCTGCAATTAAATAGAATTTTCCACCAGAATTAAAAAGAGATCGAATGTAGAGACTCGAAAGTATTATAACAATTCCTGTTCCCGAAATTACTAGAATAGAATTTGTATTGATTGATTTTAGTGTCACGTAATTTAAAAAAATCACGAGCACAGAAATTATAATCCAGAAGAAATTATGCTTTTCTCTATTTGTTTCAATGCTAGGAATGTGAACTATAATTCCAAAAATTTTAATTACAAAAAGAAGCGCGAAGCAACCAAAAATATAAAAATCAAAATGTGGTTTGCCCTGACTCAGCCCATTATAAACAAGCCAGGTATAAGAAGCTAAAGCCACTGCATGTAGAAAGTTTGTAAATGAGTTTAAAGAAATAGTCATGCAAATAATAAATTTTGAATGGCTTTGTCTGTAAAGAAATTTGTAAAGTAAAAGTGTCATTCCCGAATTCTTTTATCGGGAATCTCTACACCTTTAGATCCCCGCTTAAAGAACTCGGGGATGACAAATGTCATATCACATAGAACTATAATTTTTTATATTCAATCTTTAAGTCCTTTAGCGAATAAACCTTCTTAGCCGGTGGAAGTGCATCTAGAACTTGCTTCCCATAATTTTTTGTTTGGATACGTGGATCAAGAATCGAAACTATACCCGTGTCAGTCTTGGAGCGAATGAGTCGACCGAATCCCTGTTTTAAAGTTAGAATTGCTTGCGGCAACTGCATTTCTCCGAAAGGATTTCCATTTTTCTTTTTTATTTCTTCCATTCTTGCTTCCAGGACTGGCTCATTTGGTGGTTGAAAGGGAAGCTTAGTAATAATGACTGATTTTAGCTTATCACCTTTTATATCAATACCCTGCCAGAATGTGGATACTCCGAATAATACCGAGTTGTCGGTGGCGAGAAATTCTGCTTTTGCTTTTTCGGCTCCCATTTCTTTTTGAGAAAAGATTGGATAATCAGAAGTATCCGAAATTGCATCGTAGACTGTCTGCAAAGATTTAAAAGAAGTGAATAAGACGAATGCATTTCCTTCTGTTAAAGCAAGTAGCATTGGAATAAGCTTTGAAATATCATCGTGGTATTCGTCAGGCTCTGTTGCCGGATCGCGGACATTTTTAGGAAGGTAGATAAGGCAATTCTTTGCATAATCAAAGGGAGAGGCTAATATCAATTCGCTTGCTTCAATTTTACCAATTTTGTTTTTAAAAAACTTAAAATCTTTTTTACCGCTAGAAAGAGTAGCTGATGTCAAGATCATATTTTCTAATTTAGGACTTAGTTTTTCTTCTATGATTTTTTCTGGATACATTGGCTGCATAAAAATTTTCAAGAACTGTTCTTTTTTTCTTTCTTCCGGCGGCTCTACCCAGACTACCATATCTTTATCTTTGTTGTTTCTAAATTGCTCTAGGACTTCACCGGTTTCGTTTAATTTTTTTACAGACATTTCCAGATCAAGAATCATCTCTTTGTCGGTCATATCATCCGATTCTTTGTTGTAAGCTTTCTTTGCCATTTCAAGTTTATCCGCTAAAATATAAAGTAAACCTTCCAGGACTCCATCGTCTAATGTAAATTTCTTTTGAATTCTTTGAGCGTTAAACGACATAGGAACTTCTGAATAGAGCTTATTAAAAAATACAATGATCGACTTATTGATATTACCCACAATCTCCAGGCATTTTTCCCTTAGAGGAGTGTCCTGGATTTTATGTATTAAACCCTGTCTTCTTTCTGTTCCACCTACAAAGCTAATTAATTTAGAAATATCCTCATAGCTTGCTTTAAGTCCAAATGATTTTCCTAAAACATCTGGAAAGCTATGTGCTTCATCTATAATTAGATTCGAAAAATCTGGTAATAATTTAAAATCTCCAGCAATATGAGCGGCTAATAGATAATGGTTGACAATTAGTATATTTGCTTTATTCCATTTTTCTTTTTCTAGAAAATAAAAAGATTCACTAAAATTAGGACATCTTCTTCCGAGACAATTATCCGAATCGCGTGTAATCTGTGACCAGAATTCATTTGTGGCAAATCCAGAGTATTCGGACTTGATGCCTGATTTAGTTTCGCTTTCCCATTCATAGAATGGTTTTAAATGGTCAGTCATTTCAATTGGGAAAGTTCCGGATGAAATTACGTTTCCTAATTTACGCTTGCAAACATAATTGTTTGCGCCTAACGCTACTTCTGCGATGACTTTTTTTCCTAAAATTTTTGAAACCAGGGGGACATCTTTTGCTATGAGTTGGTTTTGGAGAGCAATCGTTTCCGTTGAAATTACAACTGGAACTCCATTTTCTAATGAGAAGACAGCAGCAGGTAATAGGTAAGCCAGACTTTTTCCGACTCCGGTTCCTGCTTCGACAAGCAAATTCTCAGTAGCCTGAAATGCTTTTTCGACAGCTTCGGACATGGCGATTTGCTCTTTTCTTAATTCGAATTCATTCCATTTTTTCCCAATCTTATTTGCGAAAATAGATTTTATATCATGATCTTCTTGCAATTTCTCAAACCTTAATGTCATTTCAGGCTAATCGGGTCTTGCTACAATTAGAAAATTACATTTAAACTTTAGTCAGGCGTAATCACATAAATTTAGATAAGATTTTCAAGATTACCACCGATGCACACCGATGAAAATACGATTAGTATTTAACCTTTAAAATTTATTTTAATCTATACTAGGGGATTTAGGTTGGGATGTCGATTCCGATTATTTGAATTCTATCATCGTCGGTTTCGAAGATTTTAAGTTCTCCAATTAAAACAGATTGCCATCTTTCGAATCGATTGTAAAATACTTGAACAAAAAGACCAGTATCTCCAGCTAATTTTAAAAATTTGATTATGGGTATGATAGCGGCTGAGTTCATATATTCTGCTTTTGTAAAATCTAAGATCATTCTTTTAAAAGTAGTCTGAACAGTCTTAAAGTTTTCACTTAGAATTGGATCTAAGAATTGTGCAGGATTTCGAGAAGTCGATTCTCCTATCCAGAAAATTTTAATTTGATCTTCGTGCTCTTCCACTTGGATTTTTAATTTATTCTCTGTAAAGGTTTGAATTTTCTTCATAGCTTCTTCTAACTCTCTATTAAAAAAAAGAAACTCTTTTTTTATACGCCCTTCGCGGTGAAAATTATTAATCGCACAGCATTGAACTACGACATCAAATATATGCAAGATTCCCTTACCCACGCTTGCAAAAATAGGATGACGACAAATTATATAGGATCATATTTGAACTATGATAGTCGTCGATTCTAGTTTTTTAATCAACTCTTCTCCTTTAGTGAAAACTTATACTTTAGATGAGTTCTTCGCTCTTCCTGAGCCAAAAGATTACTCCAAAAGGGAATTGATAAATGGAGTTTTGTATATGAGTCCTATGCCTGATTGGCGACATTCAAATATTATAGAGAAATTACATTCTCTGCTAAGAGATTATATCAAGAGTGAAAGTATTAGAGGGAAATTATATACTCCTCGCGCCGGTATTCAAAGGACTAAAACTACTTGGTTAGAGCCTGATTTATTTTACCTTTCTAAAGAATCCCTCATTCGTTTTGAAAAAGAAATTCCTACAACTGCTGACTTAGTCATTGAAGTCTTAAGTCTATCTACCTTTGAATACGATAAAACCACAAAGGCTGACACCTACGAAGCGTTAGGCGTGAGAGAATTATGGCTAGTTGACGCCGAAACAAAACAAATCGAAGTCCGTGAAAACCTAAATGCAAATACAAAATGGGATCGCATAGTTGTCTACGAAGAAGGCGATTTTCTCGAATCCAAAGTAAATGATGGCTTGCGATTTTGTATTGATGAGATTGTTGGGAAGTAGGTTAAAGTTGAATTTTGAATTAGAAATTACCGTTAACCCAATGTCTGAGAATATAACCTTACTTTGCAACTAAATCCCCAACCAAGAGTCTACTAGAAAAATCTTTTCCCAGTGTTTCAAAATCCATTCTTAAACGCTCAAAGTCTTTAGTTAAACAGTCAAAATCTTTTGGCAAACTTTACCAACGCGCCGTTAAACGCTCAAAGTCTATGGGCAAAGGCTAAGAAAGTTTCAGCAAACAGACACGTAGACCTCGGTAAACACTGCGCAAGGATTTGCAAACACTGAAAAAAAATTGGTTAAACAGTGTGTGTGAATGGAAAGTAGAATAGGTATCCTTGCCTGTTCATTGGACAGGCAGGGATACCCGTCCTACCATTTGATGTGAATTGAAAGCCATTTTCATCGTTCTGTTATCGGTGCTCTCGGTGGTAATCCGTTTCTTCTCTATTTAGAATTATTATAAAAAATCTTACTTTTCTTTTGGGATTGAAATCATAAAATGGTCTAAACGTTATAAAAACAGGAGATTAAAAATGCCACAAGTTACATCACTTGCACCAGATTTTACAGCCGAAGCTGTTATCGGTTCGGAATTTAAGAATTTAAAATTATCAGATTACAGAGGAAAATGGGTAGTGCTTTTCTTTTACCCACTTGATTTCACATTTGTATGCCCAACAGAAATTGTAGAGTATGATGCAAAGCTAGACGAATTCAAAAAAATAGGCGCTGAGGTAATC